>Ga0335069_10000239_pt1 | contig 96023 bp, 83 predicted proteins | sample Lox_Sample_11_FD_206714 | JGI IMG/M metagenome (GOLD analysis project Ga0335069, IMG submission 206714) | Soil microbial communities from Loxahatchee National Wildlife Refuge, Florida, United States - Lox_Sample_1.1 | ecosystem: Environmental > Terrestrial > Soil > Wetlands | place: USA... | reverse complement strand
TCTATCGAATCGTCTTCTCGCAGCCGACGAGGCTTCCACGATGGTGGCTGCGCTACTCGGCTGTTGCTGGTAGAATTGTGTGCGTGGCCGAATGGCGGAATTGGCAGACGCAACGGACTCAAAATCAGAAAATAACTTCCAGGCGTACAGTTCAAACTACCTGTTTTCAGCAGCTTGCTCGGAATCCCCCGCCCTGTGATATACTTACACAAGTGTTGCACAGTCTGGCCGTTTTGGCGGCCTGAACCCTATGCCAGAGAAGCACACCATCCTCGGCGGCAAGGTCCACGTTTACCGGCGCGAGAACAGCAGCCTGTGGCAGTGTTCCGCCTACCTTGCGGGCAAGAATAGAAGGGTTTCCACGAAGGAGGACAGCCTGGCGAAGGCCAAGGACTTCGCGGAGGACTGGTATCTGGGGCTGCGCGGCAAGGTCAAGAATGGCGAGCTCAGTAGCGAGAAAACCTTCCGCGAAGCAGCCGTGCAGTTCGAGCGCGAATACCAGATCATCACCGAGGGCCAGCGCAACGCCGAGTACGTCCAGGGCCACAGCGCGCGCCTCCGGGTTCACCTGGTGCCGTTCTTCGGCGACATGGGACTTTCCGAGATCACGCCCGGCCAGGTGCAGGAGTATCGCATTCACCGGCATGAGGAAGCCATGAAGGAACACGGCAAGCCGCCGGCCCGGAGCACGATGCACCAGGAAATCGTCTGCCTGCGGCAGACCCTCAAGGCCGCCGTGCGCCATCGCTGGCTGGACCGGCTGCCGGACCTGTCCGAGCCCTACCGGGCGTCGGGGAAGATCTCGCACCGCGCGTGGTTTTCCCCGGAGGAATACAAGAAGCTCTACACGGCCACGCGTGAGCGCGCCAAGAACCCGAAGAACAACCGCTACAAGTGGGAGTCGGAACAGCTCCATGATTATGTCCTCTTCATGGCGAATACCGGCCTCCGGCCCGACGAGGCCAACCGGCTCGAATACCGCGACGTCAAGATCGTCGAGGACGAGGCGACCGGGGAAACGATCCTGGAAATCGAGGTCCGCGGCAAGCGCGGCGTCGGATACTGCAAAAGCATGAGCGGCGCCGTAAAGCCTTTCCAGAGACTGGTCGAGAGGAACAAGCCGCAGCCGACCGATGTGATTTTTCCGAAGACCCACCGGCAGCTCTTCAACACCATCCTCGACGAAGAAGACCTCAAGAAAGACCGCGAGGGCCAGCCCCGCACGGCCTACAGCCTGCGGCACACCTACATCTGCCTGCGCCTCATGGAAGGCGCAGACATCTACCAGATCGCGAAGAACTGCCGCACCAGCGTCGAGATGATCGAGAAGTATTACGCCTCCCACCTCAAGAACACCCTCGACGCAGCCGCCATCAACGTCATGAAGAAGAAGACGGCAAAGAAGAAGAACGAACCGCCTGCGGACGAATAAATGTTAAACTGAACAAGCGCAGCACTGCGCTGTGGCGGGCTGGCGGAACTGGCAGACGCAGACGGCTCAAAATCGTCCGACCGCAAGGTCATGGGGGTTCAAGTCCCTCGCCCGCTACCATCACTTTCCTTGCCCTGAGCTTCGAAGCCGAATGATTGCGGGTCACCATGATCCCGCTTCGGCGTAGGGGATGGCACCATCCCGCGAGAGGGCAATTTAGCCGGGAAAAGAGCGGGACACCTGTTCACGCCCCGGCGCTCTTCAGGATAGAACTATCCTGACCACATTCCTTGTGAACGCAAGCACAGCCCGAACGGGCAGCATTTTTGTGACGACTGCACAGACGGAAGAGTAGGTCACAGAGCCGCAGCAGGCAGCAAAGGTTTATTCTGAAGGCAAGAGGTTGCCGTCGCTCTATGCCGCCGCGCCGCAAATCCGCCCGCCGCTCATCGCGCGCGATAGCGCGTCCGAAGCCCCGGTCGCACCTGCTCATCCTCGAATGCGACTCAACCAAGCTCGCTGCCGATGGACTCAATCTCGGACACGCCTTCGGGGAGCTTGTCAAAAAGCTCTTCCCTCAAAAGCGTATTGCCGTCATCCGGACGTCGACTGAACAGCAATTGATGGAGGACATGGCTGCGGCGCTCAAGGAATTTGGCCGGTTCCGCTCCGTCCTGATCGTCGGCCACAGCAATGAGGCGGGACTGGTGTTGACCGCCGACGGCCTGCGCACATGGGAGGCGGTAGGCAACTGGCTCCAGCCCTTCGCGCCGGAGTTCTGCTTCCTCGCCGCGTGCCGCTCAGGCAGGTCGGAAGCCGTCCGCAACCTGTTCAAACCCGTCCCGGCGCTCCGGCAAATCTACGCCTCTCCCGCCGCGCTTTACAAGAACCAGCTTCCGCCGCTGGCTCTCTTGATCGGAATGCTGCTGAAGGACGGCAGGATTGACGAGGATCACTCCGGCGCGCTGCGTCTCGCCAATTATTTTCTTTCGGGAGGCCAGCTCTTCCGGTGGAAGCGCAAGGAACTCGGCCCCGGTGAAGAAATTAAGGCCCGGCTTCTTGACACGGCGGCGGCGCTGCTCGACCAGGGGACATGGGACTTGCTGGAACGCCTGTTTCCAGGTACTCCTCGCCCCCCGCACTATGCGTCTGGTGCGAGGGCCTGAGCCGCGATCTTGAAACCTCATCGCGACTGAGTGAATTGACGTGAGAGATGGGAATGACTTCCGCAGCAATGAAGTGTGTTTGATGCCAATGCGCAACGGGACGATGGTAGGAGGAACCTGACGGAGAGCGTCTTCGCCTACCTGAACCGTTCCGCCAAGAGCGGCAGCGAAGCGAGCCGCGCGCTCACCGAGCAGAGCGAATTCAGGGCGCGCTTTCGTTTTGGCGACAACATCCGGTTCGCCACAGCCTTTCAGCAGTTATTTCTGCACGAATTCCTGCGCCATCAAGAGTGGCCACCAACCCCGTGAATGGCGACGGCATTGTCCATGGACCGCCTTACTCCACGCCGGACTGATGGCTTACTCCTTCGTCTTGTCCTTCGCCTTCGTCGTGTCCGGCTGCTGCTTCCGATGATGGCTGCGCTTCGGCTTTGAATTCTCGGGGGCGACGTAGCCCAGCTTCGCAAGCTTGTCGTCAAATTCCTTCATCGCATTCTCCTTCTGCTTCAGGAGATCGGCAATAAGCGTTTGCCGGCGGTGCTCCAGCGACTTCTGGTCGTGCAGAAGCTTTTCGATATGATCGAGCTTGCCTTCGTCCGGCATGGCGAATGCTGTTATTGTACGGCAGTTTGCGGCCTTCGCGCAGACGCAGCTCTCCCGGAAGACTTCCCTCTGGAAGCTTCAGAAAACTACATGTAGAAGCGATACGAGGGATTAGGAATCTGGTTTTCCGCAAGTTCCGTCATCAACATCCCGACTTTGCGCGCAAATGAAATCGTGATGGGGAACCGGCTCAGCCCCTCGCTCGAATTCCAGTTCATCTTCGTAAGAGCAAGCACCTCCCGCGCACGCTCGCGGATGTCTGTACTTCCACTGGAGCCAATCTCGACAGGTGCGGGAATATGCGGGCCGGGGTATTCGTCCCACCACGGCACGTAGCCGCTCGTAAAGAGATAGTTCTCGTTACCTATCGTGCAAAGCGTACCGCGCCACGGCTCCTGCATCCCCCTCCGAATGAGGCGAAATGCTGTGCTGCGCATCCAGACGAGGTCGCAGGCCGGGACGCGGGCTTCCGCCACAGACCGAAAACCCTTGTCCTCTTCAGGTTGATACGTACTCGTCTTGTGAACGACGACGCGCGTGGGACGCACCCCCGCGAGGTATTCATATTTATCCAAAACGTCGGTCATCAGGGCCGACGCCTGCGCCTCGTTCAGGTACGGCTGTCTTTCGCGGCGCTGATCGTGAGAGATCGTCGAGCCCTTCAGGGCAAATGGTTCAATCTCGTTCGAGAATGCCTGCGCAACGCTCGCATAGACAACGTCGCCCTCGCGCCGCTTCAGGTGATGGAATGAGATTCCAATGAAACACGTATTGCTGGGAAGGTCGGCAGGCCGCCACGGCTCATGCCCTGATTTGTAGAAAAGCGACGTGGCGAGATTCCAGGCGCGCGTCGCGCAGCTCTGGCCTTCTTCGTCGGGCCGCAGGAACGTGTCGCGGCGCATCACCTGGACAGGCACCGGGTTCTGATGCGTCATGATCTTCGCCTTGAGCGCGCGATAGAACGTGCGGAACAACAGGTCCTCCGCCTGCGTCCTCAGTTCCTCGGCTGCTTTCAGTTCCTCCGGCGTTGGCTGGAACAGCGACATCTGATCCTGCTCCTCTTCACGCTGAAGCTGCTCCAGCGCTTCGCGCTCCCGCGCGGACAACCGCGGATTGCTGATCCGCATATCCGCAAGTTCGTCGGGCAGACAGACAATAATGCAGTCGGGCCGCGTATCTCCGAACAGGCTCTGGATTTTGCCGTCGTACAGTTCAAGGAGCTCGTCGAACTTGTCGGCGATGGCCGACCGCTGAAGCGCGATGTTCAGCCGGTCGTTATCGAGAGGGCGCACAAAGCGGTCGTCAACCGAGAACGTCACGCCGAAAGCCTGTGCCGCCCCCGGCCAGTTCGGGTATCGGCGGGCGCTTTTCTCGCGCGCGACCGCCATCCTGTTCAGGCGCGGAAGCCAGTCTTTCGCGATCTGCACTTCCTGCTGCGGGCCAACGATTCCTATGCGCAGCACGCTTGGCGCGGAGGTATCCGCCGGGCCATGTTTCGCCATGACGCGCCGTGGCTCAAAACCGGTTTCATTGCCGCCAAAGACCAGCTTGGGTTCAGGCAGACATTCGATGCGTATGTTCAGGCTCATGGCTCAATCCAATCTCCGCCACTTCGACGGTCAGGAAATTCATGTCGATCAACAGGTCCTCGACGTGCAAGTCGCCGACGTTTAGGGTTTCCGCTCCCCGGCCCAAAAAGCTTGACCAGAATGCTAGGTCGGCTTCGACGTTCTTGTTCCGGTCGAACTTGATTCGCCGGGTCGCCTTGGCGGAACGGGTGAAAGCGGGCAGCGGCGTCACCGCGTCAGGCCCGGTAAACATGTAGAACGGCTTGACGCGGATGCACCAGAGCCCTCCCATGTCGACGATCTCGTAACCGAAGCCTTCGTTCTCGAACCACGAGCGCGGCGGGTCCGCGCGGCGCTTGACGACGTCGCGCCGGTTGCCTTTGCGCTGCGCGCTGTTCCAGACGATGGTGCGCTCGCCCTTGTTCTTTCCGGAGAAGTAAGCGCGGTGTTTCCGTCCGCCTTCGATCATGAGCCCTTTCTCTTGCAGGCCCACCAGCGAGTGCTCGAAATGCTTGCGCAGGAGCCACGACAGGACGCGCTTGGAATCCGGGTCGGCCTCGATCTCCTTGCGCGGGCGCGATGCGCTCGCATTCTTGTCGGCGATGGATTCGAGCTGTTCCAACAAGACCGGCAGCGGAACGAAGCTCCACAGCTCCGTTTCCCTGTTCACGAAGACTCCGCAGTCGCGCAAATCAAGCCCGGAGGGCTTGTTCCGCAGCGGCATGGTCAGTTGGACCACGGAAACCGTCTCAGGAATGACGCTGAAGGGCAGCGCATTCAGAACGTACATTCCGGTGGGGACGTCCGAGCGCGCGATGGCCCGCGAGCCTGCCGAGGCGATTGCCTGATTCACGACGGCCTTGAACCGCGCTTCAGCCGGATGGTGGTAGAAGGCCGAGCCGCCGCCGCTCGTCCGCATCAGTTCGCCAACGTCCATCAGTCCCGTTCCGGCCCGCTCCATCGCGCTGATGCCGAAGAAGATGTCGCACAACGACGCGTTGCGCTGATCCGTGACGCCCTCCGACAGGACGATTCTTCCGTCGCGCTCGACGGTGACCTTATCCGCGATCTTCCGGGTCAGCGCGCCGGGATTGGAAAAGACGATTTCCTCGCCGGGATTGATCTCGATGCTCGCCGGTTCGGCAATCTCGTAGTCGCGATGCACGAGCATGTTCACAAGCAACTCGACCAGCACGCGCGGCGGGTAGGCGGGCTGCTCGCTATGTTGCCGCCGCTTCTTCAGCTTCAGCTGTGGATTGACCTCGGCTGTCTCCAGCTTCGTCAGCAGCGCCCGGTGCTGGGAAATCAGGTTGCCTTCGTAAATCTCGCGCTTCTTGCCTTTCTCGGTCAGCGAAATTACGGCGTGGGGAAAGAAGTCGTGCGTCTTTTTCCCGAACAGCAGCAACGCGCCTGCCGTCACCTTGTCTGTCCCGTTCTCCGTGACGACGAGGCCCTGTTCGCGCATGAGCGGCAGCAGCGTCTCCCGCGTCAACGGCGCGCGACCAAGCTTCTGGCAATACTCCCGGAGGATCACGAGCGCGAGGTCGAGGTCGAGATCGTCAAGCGACGCTTGCGCCAAGACCCGCTCATCGAAGGGAATGCTTCTTTCGCCGTCCTGCCGGGAACCGGTTGATGCCGCGTAACGGTCGTGACCGGCGACTTCCTTTGCGAGCCCGGCAAACAGTTCGTCAAAGCCATCGATTCTGAGAACGGAGAAATTGGAGCCCAGCCGCCGTGCCAGCGCCTCGACGTTGGGGTGCAGCGCTTCGCCATGGCGGGTGCACCAGTAAATGCCGTTCGGGAAGCTGGAGCGACCGCCCTCCGCGCAGGCGAGCAATCCCTCCATGATCGACGGCTCCGATCCGCGATAGCCGACGACAATCAAGGGAGACGAGTTCAGCATGGGCCTGACCAGCGAGAGAAAATTCGGGTCCAGCGCTCCGACTTCTCCTGCCGAATTCCTGTCCGAATATTGCTCCGCGCGGCCATGCAGCCAGATCACCTGGCACTTGCTGTAGATGTTGAATTCCCGGTAGTCGCCGGGACCGCGGTTCACTTCATGTATCTGCCGGATGTGAGGCTGACGCTCGCGAAGCGCATCGGGAATGCAGGTGTCGAAGTTCGTCGTCAGGATCGTCCTGAAGAGCCCGCGCATAACGAAATCAGCGAGAACCTTGTACCCGGCGCTAATGCCATTCACAGGCCGCATCAGGTCGAGGAGAACGCGCTTGCGGAATTCCGCCGGGACCAGCAAGTGTTCCACGACAGCGGGGAAGTTCTCGGCGAGACGGTTACCATCGGGTATGAACCAATCGAACTCGCGCAGCCAGGACTCCCACTCAGAGGGCTTCACGCGCTCCGGCGGCCGCTCGTTCTTCAACACGCGCTGCGAATAGACCTGCCGGGCGATTTGCCTTACGGCATCGGCGGCCATCGGGACGCCTGAACGAAATGATGCGCCCGCGCCCAACAGCAGCAGCGGACAGGGATCGTCCGCCGACTGCAGGAGGGACGCGATCACGCTCAGAGCATTTCTGGTATCGGACAGTTCAGACATTCCGCCCCCGTTCTGGAAAACTCAAACCCGTCAGGGATTTCTTTCATTCTAGACAGAAAAGAGAACAAAAGGCGAATCCTTTATGGGAGAGTCCAAGGACGGTCGTAGGTACAAGCTTCTGCTTCAGCTTCAGCAGATCGGCGATAAGGTCTGTCGGCGCTACTCAAGGGCCTTCTGGTTATGGACCAGTTTTTCGATATGGTCCTGCTGACCCCGTCGGGCAACGCTTCAGTCCATCCCGCAGGCGGCTCGGCGGAAGTCGAGAGCAGCTTATCCTGCCAGCGCCATCTCCACCAAAAATCGCGATGGCTGTTTCTGCCAGCCGCGATAAGTCTGTGCCCGGCTTAAAATCAGGCACTCCTTCGTGCGCGTGATGGCGACGAAGCAGTTGCGCCGCTCCTCTTCCATTTCCGGGCTCTTATCGCCTTTTTGCTTGCTCTGAAACGAGGGCATTACGTCTTCCGCCAGGCCGATGACATATACGAAATCGAATTCCCGCCCTTTAGCGCCATGTATGGTCATGAGCGTCACCGTATCGGAGCCGGGCGAAGGCTCCTTCGACCGCAGTTGCAATTCCTGCAAGAACTGATCGAGCGGTGCGTTCTTGCCGATGTGTCCCGCGATGTCGCGGCTCAATTCACGCCATGCAGCCATATCTTCCGCCAAGTCTGTGTCGCCATCCGGCCCGGCCGCGCTCTTGGCCAATTCCTCCACGATGCGATCCATGGCGGTTCTCACCGCGCCCGCATCGGCAACGGCGGGAGCAATCAGCTCCATCAGGGTGGAATTGGCCGTTTGCCTCGCGGCATCGAGCCACGTTGCAAGATAACTCCGCCCCGTCGCTTGTGCGGCGGCGACCGTTTGTTCGACCGAAATGTTCGTCTCGGCGAGCCGGTTATACGCCTCGGTCAAAGCGGCGAAGTTCCTTTGATCCAGCGGGCGGGTAATCTGCCGGATAGCTGCGACGAGCCACCGGAATTCGGCGGAAAGGAAATCGTCGCGGCGTTGCGCGATGACGGCGGGAATGCCGCGCTCCTGGAGCGCCCGGTGCATCCGGTCCAAAAGCGCACGCGTTCTGCCCAGTACCGCCGTTTCGGCCCGGGTCCCGGGCCCTTGCTGTGCAATCTCGTCAGCGATGCCAGCGGCTTCGTCATCTTCGGAGTCGAAGACCAACAATTTGATGTGCTCGGGCGCGGGATACTTCATGTCCGTTTTCCCTGCAATAAGGGGCTTCTTCGCAGTCGTCCGCTGCGCGTTGTACACCACGAGATGATTGGCGGCTTCCACGATCGCGGGGGGGCAGCGGTAATTCGTCGGCAATTGAAGAACCCGAGCGGAGAAATCGCTCAGGTAGGACTGGATTTGCTGATAGCTGGCTCCGTTCCATTGGTAGATAATTTGGTCGTCGTCTGCCACGGCGAAAATGCTTTGGAAGTCCTTGCCGGCGAGGGCGCGTACAAGCCGGTATTGCGCGCTATTTGTGTCCTGGAATTCGTCGATGAGCCAATGCGGATACGACCTGCGATACCTGGCGGCGATTGCTGGAAACCCTGTCAATAGCCTGTAGGCTTCAAAAATGAGCGAATTAAAGTCCAGTGCATTGAGGCGCCGGAGTTCGTCCTCGTATAGCCGATAGACTATAGCTGCCTTTTTTGGATCCTCGATGCGCGATAGTGCAGCTTCCGCGCCCTCGGGCGCGACCAGTCTTGACTTGAGACGGTCTATCAGGACGAGGTACTTCACGTCGTCCACAGAAACCGGCTGGCCCTCGCGTTGGGCGCGTCGCAATGCGTCCTCAAGGACGGCCTTCCTGTCGTCGTCTATGGCGTAAATCGCGAAGTCGGGATTGATCCCGCTATGCACGCCGTGCTGGCGCAGAACCTGTCCGCAAAAACTGTGAAACGTGCCGATGGTCGCTCTCTCCTCAAGGCCCGGCACGAACGTCGCCACGCGCCCTTTCATCTCGTCTGCGGCTTTGTTCGTGAAAGTTAGCGCCAATACGCGGAAGTTTTGGTTCCTCGACCCGTCGAGAAGGTTGGCGATACGGCAGGTCAGAACCTGCGTTTTCCCCGAGCCCGGCCCCGCGAGCACAAGCAGAGGGCCTTGGTTCCATTCGACGGCTTGACGTTGAATGTCCGTTAGTTTTGCAAGGGCCGCCTGGAGAGGTGTGTCGGTCATGTGAGCCCCGGTAATGCGGTGATGGCGTTTCGGAATGCCTGCGGCATTTGCCCCGCAAGCGCAGCGTTGCCTGAAAGTCGCGCCGCAAGTTCGGCAGAGTATCGCGTCTTGTATTCCTCCAGCCGCCGTTCCAAGTCCGCGACGACCATAGTCTGTGCGTTTGTCACGCCCAATCCTTGCAGGATGCTGCGCAGTTCCGCCTCGAAGCCGTCCGCGAGCAGTTGCTTCTCCAGGTTCTGCGTCGGCAGTGTGCTGCACCGGCGCGCCACTTCCGCAGCAGAAAAGTCCCGGTTGGTGATCGACTGCACGTAGCCTTGCCCGGCTTGATCGCCGTCGCAAACCGCAAGCCACGGAATGCCGAGCGCTCTGGCCAGCGCAGCAAAAGTGGCGGGATTGCCGTTGTTCACGGCATCAATGACCGAAACGCCATGCTCGTCGAGATCATAGTTCATTGTGCGCGCCAAGGCATGAACGAGCAGGTATTCGGCTTGGCCTTCGACAATGAACCACTTCCGCGCGAAGAAAATCTCTCCGCGGATGCGTCTCGCGAAGGTTTCGAGCGCGCGAAGCTCATCATCCGGCATGTACAAGATCGCCCTGTCGCGCAAATCGCGCAACACGCCCTCGATCACGGCGCGGTCGGGATGCGTTCCGTAACAGGTAAGCACATTGCGATAGGGAGTTTGGTCTAGCTTCCCGTGAACCGTCAGGATTTGCGACGCGCGGTCATAAGAGAGAAGCCCGCCGGAACCGGCGACGACGCCATCCAGAGCAGCCACATGGGGAACGCGCGCTGAAAAGCTTGGTGGGAGCCAGCGGATTTCCGTCCCGTTATTTGTCAGGTGTACCAATCTCAAGTCCCTGAACGGAACGCGCTGGACGAAATAGGGTGAATGCGTCGTGATGATTTTCTGTCCAGGCAATGCGCTAACATGCGTCCACAACGTGCGCGCGGCCTGCGGATGAAGGTGGGTTTCCGGCTCCTCCAGTGCAAGGACAGGCGCGCTTTCCGGCTCGTACAGTTCCTTGAGCAGATGGTCGACGAAGGCCTGAAAGAGGAAAATCACCGAGAGACTTTGGACGCCCTGTCCATGCCGCTGAAGGGGAAGCCAAGGCCATGTCGGCTCGTTTCGCAGGATGATTTCGGCCTTGGATAGGAGGTCCCAAGACTTCAGCGGAACCAAGCGCAAGTCCACTTCGCCGTCGCGATCTCTTGCCGCAACGCGCGTCGCTCCCGATAGCGTATTCGCGATTTCGGCCAGCTTCGGGTCCGCGTTCAGCAGCTTATTGTTCAGGACGTCGAGAACTTTCTGAATGCGGTTCTCCAAAGCTGCCGGGATTTCCACCGCCTTCAGCAGCTTGCCCCAAAATTGCGAACGTGATGAAAACTCGTCGTCCGCATCGCGAAGCGCGCCGAGGTAAAACACGGGAAGGTACTGCCAGAAACGCTCCAGGTTGAGTCGCCGGGCGGAACCTGCGATCAACGGCTGCCGAGCTGCATTCAGAAATGCCCACGAAGGTTGAAAGCATCCTTCCGCCGCGCTCCATGCGCAACCGACTTGCAGCGTAATCGAGTTTATCCCGGTCACCGGGTCCGTCTGGACGATCTCATCGACGGCCTGAATGATTTCGTCCGGCCAATCGCCTGCCGCCAGTTCTTCGGCCCGCAGTTCAATGGATATTGCAGGAGACGTCTTGGGATCGTCAGTCTCTGTCGCGAGGTGAACGTCGTATTCCGTGAAGCCCGTGCCACGTTGCCCCCATCGCCGCGTAAGCGCGATGCGAATAGCGTCGAGGATGGCCGTCTTGCCGGAGTTGTTCGGTCCGATGAAAACGGTCGTCTCGCCAAGCTCGATGTTAAGAGACTTGATGGAGCGGAAATTCTCGATTCGGAGGGACGTTATTCTCATGGAACCGGTCTGTCACTCCCAATCCGCGCTCTTCAAACCAAGACTCCGCGCATTCTCATTCACCGCGCGTTTGATGGTGTCCTTCGCCCCGTCTGGAAACTCAGCCGAAATCTCCAGCACAACCTTGACCGACGCGTTCGGGTCGGAGACGAGCAGTGACACGATCTCGTCTGCGATTTGAACCAACCGCATCTTCGCGGTCGCAGGCGGGACATCGACCGTTCCATGGAACGACTTCGGGCGCAATGACGCCGGGCCTGTCGCGCCGCCCGTAGCCGTCGCTCCGCCGCTTGGCGCGGCAGGCCCGCCGCCGGACGCGGTGTCGGCAGCTCCATCCGCGCCCGTCACGGTAGCCGTCGCCGAAGGCTTCGCGAGAGCCGCCGCATATTGCTTGGCCGCTTCCGGCTCGACCAGCAGCAGCGTATCGTCAAGCTGCACGTTGTCGCTCCCGAGCTGGAAACCCTCGTACTTGCCGTCATGCTGGCCATAGGCGATGCCGAAGAAATCCTGTCCGGCAGCGCCCGTGCGGATGGCCTGGGCGAGTACGTCGCGGCTTTTCAGGCGCGGCAGGTAGAGATAGCGCAGCGTATCTTCCCAAAATGCCATCGCGCCAGCGGAAGGCTGGCCGTCTTTCCAATAAAACTCTTTCAGCTTGGCGCGCAAATGGATCGGCGACCACGTCGTGATGACAAGTTCGTTCTCCGTGCAAATCCGCTCCAGTTCCTTGCTGACGGACCCGCCCGTAGTATTGAGCCCGAATGCCTCGACGCCGGGCTTCGTTTCGGAGGGCGTCTCCTGCACCGGGCAGAGCAGCCACCTATAGCATTCGCGCGCGGCGCGCGGCAGCACTTCCTCTGCCGTGTCCAGTTCCTTCTCGGCTTGCTTCTTTTGCAGCAGGTCGATGTTGAGGCGGCCTTCCTTCACGTCTTCAACGATGGAGCCCCAGGCAAGGGCGATGCGCGCGGCATCCGCGAGGCGCGATAGTGCGCCGTGGTCTGGGGCAAGGAACAGGAGCCGGTTGCAGCGGTGTCGAGGCTTCGGGCCGTTGTTGCGCATCCAGTCCAGCACGGCCTCGAATGCGAGGCGGGATTCCTCCCGCGAATACCACTTGTCGGGCGGCAGCACGACCAGCCGCAGGGCGCTGTCGTCCGGCACATCGCCGTTCGGCGTGAAGATATGCACGCCGTCGAAGAAGCTGGCGTTGCCGGGACCGTGTTTCAGGGCGTCGGCGATCTTTCCGCGCACTTCCGTCTTGTCGTCGAAACGGCGCTTGCGGTCTTCCATCTCGCGCCGCAGATTAGCCCGCGTATCGAACCAGAACCGCGTCGCATCCTGCGCCTTGTCGCCCGAGCTGTTGAGGTAATGCAGGCGGTCGGCGAGACGGTTCAGGGCGTCCGAATAGACGGATGAGGCTTGCCCCGGCTGAAAGCATCCGAGCAGCACGCGGGCGCGGTCGATGCCGCGAATGCTCACTTTCGTCGCCGCAGAAGACGGCGCGCTGCCGAGGAACAGCGTACGGGCCACGCGCCGGGCCGCGCCAATCTGTCCGAAGCGCGGTTCCTTATTTTCCAATTCCGTCGTTTCCGCCCGGTCGCCGTCGATGTCGCGCTCGATGACGGCGTCCCATCCGCCAGGAAGGTACTGAGTTAATTCGTTGCGGGTACTGCCGTCATGCAGCGGCAGGCTTCCCGGCAGGATAAGAAGGTCCTTGTTGTCGTCCTTCCACAGTTTATAAATGACTTTCGCCATCAGTTTCAGGACGCCGCGTGTGCGCTGAAACCCGTCGATGGTCGTCCAGTCTTCATAGAGCCGGTCAAAAATCTCGGGATGAAGGGGGTACGCCTGCACGAGCCGGTCGTGGTAGCGGCCCTCCTGCGTTTCCGCGGGTAGCTTCGCACCCTCGGCGACATAGGCATCCGCGAAAGCGCGGCAGACAGCGTCACGGGTTTTCGCATCGCGGGCGGGCTCAAAGAGCCGTCGGCGCACGATTTCAAAGGCTTCCTCAGTGGCAATGGGTTTCCAGAGTGCCTGTACGCGTCCAAACCGTTTTTCGAGGGCGCGAAGTGCGGCTACTCCGCGCTCTCCGGCCTCGGTTTCCGATTCCGGTAGCGAAGCTAGGACGATAGCCGTGGGGACGAGTTTTGCGGCCTCGGTGAGTGCTTGAATGAACGACAAGTTGCTGTCATACGTGCCCCCGCTCAGAACTTTTCCTTCAGGGAATTGCCCAACGTAGGCGACGAGTTCGTCAATCAGCACGACGCAGGGTGCATACGTTGCGAGCAAGTCCCCAAGAACTTCTTTGCCAGGAGAGGTTCCGGCTTCATCGGATTCCTTCACGAGCGCGAAGCCGTCGCTGCCGCCAAGCTGCCAGGCGAGTTCGCCCCATAGCGTCTTGATGGTCTGCTTGCCGTGTTTCCAGGGCTGGCTTGGGCCATGCGCCGTCCCATCGATGACGGCGACGCGCGCCTGCGCCACGTCCATGAGCCCCGCGCGTTCCACAAGCTCCGGGATGCCGGCAAGGTCGGAAAGCGGGCACTTGCGGGTGGCGAGGTGATAGACGGCCAGCATCGTGTGCGTCTTGCCGCCCCCGAATGCCGTCTGGAGCTGGATGACGGGCTCGCCGCCTTTGCCCGCCAATCGCTGCGCGACCTGCGTGAGCAAAAGGCGCATCCCCTCGGTAATGAAGGTGCGGTCGAAGAAAGCCGCCGCTTCCTGGTATTCGCGCGTGGCCCTGCCCGTATGTACTGCCGTAATGTCCGCGGCGAATTCCGATTGCTGGAATGTGCCTTCAAGAACGTCGCGGTGGGGAACAGTAATTTCTCTCCAGGGCTTCATTGGTTTCTCTTCCCTTATCTATCAAACAAAGTCGTCTGCTTGGGTCCCGGAACTCTTGTGGCAGCGGACTCAATTGCGTTCCAGCTTGTAATGATCTCGTTATAGGCTCGGGCGTCTTCGGCCCAGCCGGCACGTTCACACAGCGTATAAAGCCGGTACGCCAGTTGGCGCGTCGCCTCCGCCTTTGCCTGTACAGCCGCCAATACATCGCCTGCGCCACTCTCACCCTCCGTCTTCAAAGTCCGGATAAGCTGGTGAAGGACCTCCCAGATTGGCAGTCGCCGGTCTGTCGCCGGATCCCAGTCTTTGCTGTAGTCGGCCCATTTCAGGAGGCGCACAACACCACCCGAGGCGTAAAGCACCCCTCCGTGTCGGACCCCGTCGACGCTCGTTCCTTTGGCGCGCGCCAAAGTGTCTGCATCGCCGAATCTGCCGTCGCCCCAACCATGTTGCTCGAACCAGTGCAGACAAAATTGTGTATCGTGATCGAAGTCATCCTCGGCAAGAAATCGGTTAATGAGTCGAAGGGCTGTTTCGACTGTCATAGCCTTTCCGTCGGCTTCGAGCACAGCGGCGTATTTTGAAAAAGCAGCCATTCCGGGACCAATGATCGCTTGTGAGAGATCAACCGGGGCAACGGGCGCACGTTCCTGACCTGCACCCCTTGTCATTTCATCGAGTGCCTCAGGGAGCAGCGTATTCAGTTCGCGTTGGAATGCTCGACGTGATGTCGTCACGGCGTTTGCATCGCGAGGGCGGCATACCAGAACGATACTTGATGCAAGAGCGTTGGAATCAACGCTTCGCATTCGGTTTCCCAGTTCGGTCCGCATCGGCCAAGTGCCAGAGAGGGCGAAGCCGGCCCGGAGCACCGCATCCAGGAATGTCTCCCAACCTGTGCTGCTGGTTCCAGTGGCGGACTGAGTTTCAGACTGCTTAAATGCGTAGTAGATCGTGACTGGAAATGCTGGATGAGCCTGCCGAGCAAGCTCATGCATCACTTGAACCATCCCGTTTAGAAAGAACTGACTGGCCTCCTCTGTGCCCCCGTGTCGATCAGGAGTGGCAACCAGCTCGTCCGATTTGGGGACAGTTACCGTGGCGAAGAGGTCTGGAAAGACTGATTTCATGGGCCGTCGTAGCCAGACATAAAAAAAGTCAGACAGGTCGGCATAGCCGACGTTGTCATAGTAAGGTGGATCGGTCGATACTACGCGCCACTTCGAAATTTCCTGATTTTGGGCAGCTGCCTGTATCCCATGCCCGATACCCCTTAACGGAAAGGCTCCCAAAGCCTTTTGCGCCCACTCAATGCCACTTGATACGTTACCTGCCGAGTCTGAAAACACGTTGGTTTCTGCATAATCCCAGACCATCGGTATGGCTTGGCGGCCGAATGTATTTCGAATCAGTTCCTTGCTTGAGTGCCACGAGCAGATCGTGGACCAGTAATCCGCAGCTTTGTCGATCGCGAAAGCCAAGTAGACTGACACGGCATCCGCATAGGCGGATGCGCCACTTCCGCCATTGGCTATCCCGCAGCCGTCATTCAGCATTCCGGCAGCTATCGCGTCCTGATGTATTCTTTCGCGCGCGGCACTCACGAGGTCACTAAAGGTGCTTAGTGCTACAAGTTGACGTGGAGTAAAAAGGTCGCTCCATTTCGTCATACCGTAATTACCGACACGAAACCCCAACGCCTGCTGGTAGAACTCTACGTCGGGCTTCCACGTCGGCGTTGCACTTTGCGCCACTCTTTCAACGTCGTTTGACGGCGGCAAATAGACGCGTCCGCTCTTGCCTTCGGCAACGATGGCCAACAGTCTTTGCCCCATTCGTCCGGCCTGTGCTTCGGCTCGAATATATCCATAGTCGATCGGCACACCCGAAACCAAACATCGAAACGCCGCTCGCTTGCCGGCGGCGGTACCGTTTTGCAGCTCGGCGGGTATCCGGCCCAGCTTGACGGTGAAGGCGTACCGATCACCATTGACAAGCGGTTCAACGTACGCCTCTTTGCCCTCTTTACTGGAAAGAACGAATGTTGTCGTTAAAGGGACATCAACGTGACGGTAGGCCGGGTTAGGACTCTTGATGGTTCGTGCCCACAACCACGCGATCACGGTCATGTCCTGACCGGCCAATGATTTCAAGTCCGGGCGGTGCGCTGCCATCTCGGCGGTCACTTTCACTGCCGGATAAAGTGCACCAATACGCCGTTTGGCCTCGTCACGCATCCACTGACCGTAGTACCCGACATCGTCGGCCAAGCCCTGTGCGCCTTGCCATTGACGAAGTGTTTTCTCGGCGGGCGGCGACTCTCTCCAAATCGGATTTACGGGAGCCTTTCCTGCAAACTTAGGGGGGATTTCAATCGTGGCCTTGTTTATGAGTACAGCTACCGGATTAAGATCGCTCGCATACGATTCAAGACCGAGTCGCTGTGCCTCCAACGGAATAGCTCCGCCTCCTGCGAAGGGGTCGTGAAAACCTGGGAGCTTATTCGGATTGAAAAGCTCTGCTGCTTGCGGATGGTCTCTGTTCAATTCACATGTCTCGTGCCATGACTTGCGAATTTCGTTTCGAGCGCGCTCAAGAATTTCCTCATCAGTGGTGCTCTTCCACTGAACAAGCTGTTCAAGAATGCTGAAAAGGCGTTTACGGCTCGCCGCCCAACTTGCCTTTATGGTGCTGGGAGGCGCTTCTCCCGGATGTTCCAATTCCCATCTCCAGGATGGATCGTTAACCATCTGGGCGAAAATCACTGCGCGTGCGGCAGCCAGCGGGCGCCGTGCCCACCAAAGATGCAACGTGCTCGGATGGCCGTGGCGAATGGATTTTTCTTTTGCCGCAGATTCATTGATCGCATCCAATGGGAGAGCGACTTCGATGAGTTTACGCGGACATTTGATTGGGTGTGACATCAGGGAAGAAATCCTTCCAAATACTGCCGGATTGGGGTGCCAAAGGGGACGGATTCGACTCTTTGGAGTTCACCCATGACGTAGTCGACGACAGACTGCGGCGCTACCGAAACCAGAGTCTGCAACGCGGAAAGATACGGCGAAACCGCATCTTCGCGGGATTTCCTGAGATATGGCGAATCGAGTTGAAACACCCGCAGGGTTTCGTCAACACGTCTCTGTTGACCGGCGTCCAAGCCCTCTAGGCCACGCACCGTGCCGTCAACGACGAATAGAAGCAAGTCGGCGGGGTCTTCGGCGCTCGGGTCGATGATGTCGTCGTAATTGAAGTTCGCGAGTGTACCGGATGCACGGTCGCATTTATCCTTATGTTTTCCACAAGTCTTTTCGTCGTTACACGACCAGAACATATTGGTCCACGACACTTCAAGATGGTGATGACCTGCTTGCTTACGAAAGTGCTCAATATGCCCGTCGTCTCTGGCATCGCCGGTGCGGCGTTCGCAGTAAGCGCAGCGTTGATGTTGCAGCTCTAACAATCGCGCGCGGATTTCAGCCTTTTCCGTTGTTTGCAGATTGTTGTATCGGTGGCCGGCCGGAGGCGCAACGAGACACGCAGGGATGTGTACGTTATTGCGGTGGAGCCTATGCATTATCACCGCCCTCTTTTGGAGGAACTTTCGAGGCGCGTCTGAATTCCTGAAGTCTCTTCAGAGTGTCGATTTCGACCAGCAGCGGGTGCTCCTCTCCGAAATGCGAGATAAGATTTGCGTAGAGCTCATTCCCTGAGTCAGATTCATATTCACCGGATTGGATTAGAGCTCGATAATCTGTGAGCCATTGGGCCGGTTCGATTTGCGGAACTGGATCGACGTCCATCACTTTCGCGAGTATGTCGGCGCTCTCGACACCGCGCGTTTGAAACGGGGGGATAGTCAAATCTCCATGCCCCTCGCTGAGACGGACCACGCGGATAGATTCTGAGGCGACGGTGGAAAGCACATGAGGGCTATGCGTGCTCAGAATCAGTTGCAGGTTGGGGAATGCCTCTCGAAGCAGGTCAACGACGCGTTGCTGCCACCGTGGGTGCAGGTGCATGTCGATCTCGTCGACAAGCAAAACACCGTTTGTCTGCCGAGCCGCATTCTCCCCCAAGTGGGGATTGAGCCGGGCGCACCGATGAGCAACATCCGCTACGAGCGCAATCATGTTCTGAACACCATCACTGAGCGCATCGAGCGGCAGTTTGCCTTGTTCGGGATGCTCAACGATGATTGAGCGCCTTTCGCCATCCCAATTCAGTTCGCGCCAGCCAGTCGGCTCAAGAACCACCCGAACTGCTTCTTTTATGGCAGCGATGAGCGAAAGATTTGCAGAAAGCTTCGTCGCGAACGTCGCATCACCAATCTCCCTCATCTTGTTTTCGTACCAGGCGACGACGCCCTTGAAAGAAGACGACGAGGACAGGCAGTCGGTATAACCCGATAGTCGCGAGTCCGAGGCAATCGCATAATTCTTCTTGCCCTTCGTCAGCCTATGCTCGCTCCAAAGGCGACCAGTCCCGTAAAAGGCGACGAGAGGTATTACTGCTCTGTCTGGCGAGGCATCCGAACCGTCAAGTCCTTGGCGTACCCGAATCGCAAGTTCGCGTATGTTCTTTGAATCCCGCGTGGAAGAACGTGCATGAACGGTATACCTCTGTAGGGAACAGCTCCAACTTACGGGCTGGCCTGCAACATGGCCGTTAGCAATGAACTTTGTAGGCAAAGCAGGTCGCATGCCCCCGTCTTCCGACCTGACAAGGCGAACGTCAGAGCGATTAAACCCGTGGAAATGGCGCGTCCCCGCGATCCCATCCACAAACGCCCCGAGCGCAGTTCCGACAGCGTCGAGAAGTGCCGTTTTTCCGCGACCGTTTTCCGCAACAAGCATCGTCAACTCGCTGTGAAGGTCCAATTCGCAATCCGAGAAGCAACGGAAATTCTCAAGACGCAGCTTGTCGAGACGCAGGGCTGTGGATGTCATTGCGCCTCCGCGTGCTCAAGGAGCGCTTTGAGCTCGAAGTTAATCGAAGACACACCCCAGGCAGGTTCGCGGTCGAACGGGTTCCGGATATAGTGCGGACCTTCGGTTGTGTCGTCCTCGTCGACGACAACGATGGCGAGCCTGAACTTGTCCCCCTGGTTGAAGGCGTACATCATTTCGTTGCGCGTGATGCAGACCGTTCCGGCCCCCTTGATGCGGCCCTTCACTTCGATATGGCGCGGCTCCGGCTGTTTGCCGTCGAGGGCGGGCGGATAGGAGGTGAGGTCCCAGCCACATTTCTGCGCGGAAACATCGACGACGGTGCAGCCCCGCGCCTCTTCCGCGAGGCGCACGGTTTTCATGGCGGCAAGCTCGATGCGCGTACGGGCCTCGGCGTTCGACGCGGCAGTGGCGGAAACCGGGTCTGCGGGTTCGTCGCCCCTGCGCTGGGCCAGAAGGCCGGCCGGGATGACAAGCGCGCCGCCAAGCGCGACGGGCGTTCCGTTGACGACGTGGCGCATGGACTGGAGTTCCTTCTTGCGGTTGTCGAGGCGGCCCTCCAAATCGGAAATCGTGCGCCGCACGTTTTCGAGGTTGAGGCGCACGTCTTTTCCGGCGTCCTGGTCTTCCTTGAGCTTGATCCAGCGGTCCTGCCAGTACGAAATCTCCTTCGTCAGGCGCTCGTGGACGGCGGCGAGGGTTTTCTCCACATGCGCAATGCGGCGCGTCGCGATTTCGCCATAGTGTTCCGGCACTAGCGTCGCCGAGGCGAGGCCCACGGCGCGGCTTTCTTGATTGGTTGCGGCCCAGGGCGCGGAGAGCACGTCCTGAAAAAGGGAGCGTTCGGGGGCCGCCAGCGGTTCGAGGTCGAGATGCGGCGCCCAGCCCGCGAAGCTCGCCGTTCCGTCCTGGGCGACCTTCACGAATTGCAGCCGCTTCGACAGCACGGTGCCGTCGCCTGACTTCACTTCGTGGGTCAAAAGGAACAGCAGCCACGGCTCCGTGCCCTCGTCTGAAGGATCGACGAGGATAGCGCCCTGCCGCAAGAGGTTCGCGTGCTGTTCCAGGATCATGTCCGACATCGACAGCATGAGCGGGTGGCCGGGGTGCATGAGGACGGCCCGCTGAAGGCCCGGCTTGTCGAGCGGCTGCATCGCGGCGCGCTCGAAGCAGATGCGGTCGTAGCGCTTCAGCACCGGCTCCTGTTCGCGGCGGCTGCGGCCCGTCATGCGGCGGTCCCGCTCGCGGACGGCGGCGGGAACGTGGGTGATTTCCATGCGCCCCGCTTCGCGCGGGTGGGCTGTGCCGCCCAAGGCGTCGAGCGCCTTCAGGAAGAACGAGCGCACGAAATAAGGCTGGAGCCGTCGCGCTTCCGCCTTTTCCATTTCGTCCTTCACGGCGAAGAGGCGTTCCGGGCTCATCGTTTCCTGCGCAAGCGCGTTCCGGTTGAGCAGCGCTTTCAGGTGCTCGCGGTCGAGCGCCTGATCGATCTTCTTGGTGAGGCGCGCGCGCACTTCGGGCTTGTCGCCGTAACGGATTGCCTGGATCAGCAGGTCCTTCAAGCTCGTCTCCTCGAAGACTTCGCCGAGGATGTCGAAGACGCGGCCCTTGAGGGCCTCGCTTTCGACTTCGAGCTTATGGAGCAGGCGATGATAGACGTCGCCCTCGCGCGTTTCCTTCGCGACGAGGTTCCAGAGGTGGCACACTTCCGTCTGGCCGATGCGATGGATGCGCCCGAAGCGCTGTTCCAGCCGGTTAGGGTTCCACGGCAGGTCGTAGTTCACCATAAGGTTCGCGTTCTGGAGGTTCACGCCTTCGCCAGCCGCGTCGGTCGCGACGAGCACGCGCACATCCGGGTCGGAGCGGAACAGCGCCTGCAAGCGGCGGCGCTCGTCGCGGTGCGTGCCGCCATGAATGGTCACGATGGCGTCGGTATTGCCGAGCACGCCGCCGATCTTGCCATGCAGGTAGTTCAGCGTGTCGCGGTGTTCCGAGAAAATGATGATCTTCCGCTGCCGTCCCGAGGCGTCGCGCATTTCGGGGTTGTTCTGGAGGATTTTCGAGAGTTCGTCCCACTTGCGGTCCTGGCCCGAGGCGACGAGCTTCTTCGCCTGCTTTTCCAAATCTTCGAGGATATGGATTTCGGCTTCGAGTTCCGAAATCGAGGCAGCCGCCGTGGCCTCGTCCACGAGCGTTTCCTCGAGTTTTTCCTGCTCCTCCGCGTTGAGATCGTCGTCGTCTTCCGGCACGTCCTCCAGCGTTTCGGCCAGCGCATGGCGTCCCCGGACGCCGAGCTTTTCGTCGCGGAGGCGGTTTTCAAGCCGCTCCTTGCGGCGCTTGAGCGACTGGTAGATGGCTTCGGGACTGGAAGCAAGGCGTCGCTGGAGCGCGGTGAGCGCGAAGCCGACCGAGCCTTTGCGTGCGCCTTCCAGTTGGTCGGCTTTCCCCATCTCGGTCTGCACGTACTGCGTGACCGCTTCGTAGAGCCCAGCTTCCAGCGGCGAGAGCGAATAGTTGACGGTATAGGCTTTGCGTTCGGGGAATAAATGCGTACCGTCGAATTTCAGCAGTTCCTCTTTCACCATGCGGCGCATGAGGTCGGAGGCATCGACCTTGTGGACGCCGTCGCGGAATTTGCCGTAGAAGCGGTCGGAGTCGAGCAGCGAGAGGAAAAGCTGGAAATCCTCTTCCTTCCCGTTATGCGGCGTCGCAGTCATGAGCAGCAGGTGGCGCACGCAAGCGCCGACTTTCTCCGCGAGGCGGAAGCGCGCCGTCTTGTCGAGCTTGGAGCCGAAGTAATGGGCGGCGAGCTTATGCGCCTCGTCGAAGACGGCGAGGTCCCAGCCTGCGGCGCAGAGCTTTTCCTGCAAATCCTCGTTCCTGGAAATCTGGTCGAGGCGGACGATGAGGTGGTGATAGCTGTCGAAGGGATTGCCGCTCGGCGCGGCCTGTTCCAGAGCGGGCGAGTAGATGTTGAATTCGAGCCCGAATTTCTCGAAGAGTTCGTCGCGCCATTGTTCGACAAGGCCGCCGGGGGCGACGATGAGGATGCGATGCGCGTCCGCGCGCATGATGAGTTCGCGGATGTAGAGGCCCGCCATGATGGTCTTCCCCGCGCCGGGGTCGTCGGCGAGTACGAAGCGGAGCGGCTGGCGCGGCAGCATGGATTCATAGACGGCGGTGATCTGGTGCGGCAGCGGCTCGACGTTGGAGGTGTGGACGGCCATCATGGGGTCGAAGAGGAACGCGAGGTCGATGCGCTTGGCTTCGCAGGCAAGCTGGAATGCGGCCCCGTCGCCGTCGAAGGAGAAGGGCTTTTCAGCCGTGGCGAGGTCGATAGTCGCTTCGTCGGACACGAGCAGCAGGCGCTCCTTCATGCCGCCGCTCGGCGTGCGATAGATGAGCTGAAGCGCCCCGTCGCCCTGCGGGACGACTGCGACGACGCTCACGATCTCGGTGGGTTCCACGCCGGAAAGGCTCTGGCCCGATGTGATTTCTTTCAGCTTCATTCAGAAAACCCGGCAGACGCTTTACGTAATCTGCCCTTCATTCTTTTCCTATAAATTGCCCCGAATCTGCACCAAACACTACACGATACCGGCCCGTCTGGAAACCGGACCTTGGCGCAACTGGGCGGACTTGTTTTAAGCCTCTATCACAACATGAATACAGGGGTATGTGCGAGGGCTTCTCAGGCCGCCCGCGCGCGCCGGATGCGCACCTTCACCTCAATTCTGGAGCCGAGACGGTTGATGATTGCCATAAGTCTGTCCACCGTGAACCGCCCGAGGTCTGCGTTGCGGATGCGGGAGAAGTCGGCGGCGGCGATACCGGTCCGGGCATGGGCGGCGCGGACGGTGAGCTTTTCCCGGTCGAGCGTCTTGGTGACCTCGGCGGCGAGGATGGCCTTCAAGTGTTTCGCATCGGCGTTCTTTGCTCCCAGGTCGTGGAAGACGTTTCCGCTGCCGCGCACCGTTTCCAGGTTTTTCTGCTGTTTCATGCCGGTGCCGTTTTCCGTCGCAAGGATATATGTTGTCACATCTGACAACTGGCAGCAACCTCGCCTTTAGGGTGTTGTCACAAATGACAACAGGCATGTAGGGCCAAGCGCCTGGGCGAATTCCGCTGGCGCGGAACCGGGCTCTATCTCGCTAGCGCTCAACCGAGCCTCCGTTACCGGAGTCTCGGCCCCTGCGGGTAACGATCCCGTTTCGCAAGAGAGTGCGGAATTTGAAACCGGTTGCTCAGGGGCTCCGCCCCTCGCGCGCGCAAGGGATGGCTGCGCCGCGCGACCGGGTTTCCCCGGCCTTCCTCACTTATGAATTTTTTCTGTTGAATCGTGCAGGCCGGGTGATCCCCCTCCCGGTCGCGCGCCCTTGCGCTTGCTACCCCCGCTTTCGCCAAGGGGCAGGGTTGCATGTGCGCCATGCAACCCGTTTCCAAGGAGGAAAACTCAATGGTACCCAAAGACCCCGAGAATTGCGCCGGCCGCAAGGACGTTTATACCCGCGTCACAGACCGTATTGTCAGCGACCTTGAGCAGGGCGTGAGAACGTGGCTGAAACCGTGGAGCGCCGCCCACGCCGAAGGCAGCATCACGCGGCCCCTGCGGCACAATGGGCTTCCCTATCGCGGCATGAATGTGCTGCTGCTGTGGGGCGAGGCGATGGCGAAGGGTTATGCCGCGCCCGCATGGATGACCTACAAACAGGCGCTTGAACTCGGCGGGCAGGTGCGCAAGGGCGAACGCGGTTCACTTGTCGTCTACGCCAACAGCATCAGCCGCACCGAAACCAACGACAAGGGCGAGGACGTGGAACGAGCCATCCCCTTCATGCGCGGGTACACGGTGTTCAACGTCGAGCAAATCGACCTCCTGCCCGCGCAGTATTACGGCAAGCCCGACAAGCCGCTGCCGCTGGTCGAGCGCATCGGACACGCCGACCGCTTCATGACCGCGACAGGCGCGACGATACAGCACGGCGGGAACAGCGCCTTTTATGCGCCGGGGCGCGACCTCGTGCAGATGCCGCCCATCGAGGCTTTCAGGGACAAGGAGAGCTATTACGCGACCGCGCTGCACGAATTGACGCACTGGACGAGCCACAAGAGCCGCCTTGACCGCAGCTTCAACGGCAAACGCTTTGGCGACGATGGCTACGCCCGCGAGGAACTGGTTGCCGAACTCGGGGCCGCGTTTCTTTGCGCCGACCTTGGCATAACGCCGGAAATCCGCGACGACCATGCCGCCTATCTCGGGCACTGGCTGAAGGTGCTGCGCGAGGACAAACGCGCCATCTTCAGCGCCGCCGCCCATGCGCAACGCGCCGCCGATTACCTCCACGGCTTGCAACCGTCAGTGTCCGCGCCCGCGCCGGACGCCGCCGATGCCGAAGAACTGGCCGCGTGAGAGCGAAGGAGTGAACGCCATGAACGCAACCGCGCAAGCAACACGCCAGCCCCGCTTTGAACTCGGGGATATTGTCGCAACGCAGGGAGCCATTGCCGCCTGTCCCGCCGAACACCTGACGCGCTGCCTTGCGCGGCATCTTTGCGGCGACTGGGGCTGTGTCGATGCGGAGGACGCCGCGACGAACGACGAAGCCCTGCGCGGCGGCGACAAGCTGCTGTCCGCTTATCCCATCGACCCCGCGAAGCCTTCCGAGGGCTTCGGAGACAACACGCTCTGGATAATCACCGAGGCAGACCGGAGTGTGACCACCTTCCTGCTGCCGGAAGAATACTGAACCACCCTACGCGGGAGGCCGCGAGGTTGCGGCCTCCCGCGTGGTTTTTATCAACGCCAAAAGGAGAACTGTCATGATTACCGAAATCCCCCTCAACAAACTCGCGCCCTTCGCGGGCAACGTCCGCAAAACGGAGAACAAGGCCTTCATCGAGGAACTCGCCGCCAGCATCGGCGCTCACGGTTTGCAGCAAAACCTCATCGTGAAGAAGCGCGGCGGCAAGTACGAGGTTGTCGCGGGCGGGCAGCGCTTGTCTGCGCTGCTGCTGTTGCAGAAGCGCGGCGACATCGCCGCCGGATACCTTGTGCCGTGCAAGGTTCACGAGGGCGGCCTCGACCCCGCCGAAATCAGCCTTGCCGAGAACGTCATGCGCGACGACATGCACCCCGCCGACCAGTACGAGGCGTTCCGCGACTTGGCCGACAAGGGCGCTCCCGCCGCCGATATCGCGGCGCGGTTCGGCAAGTCCGAGGCGCACGTGTCCAAGCTCCTGAAACTGGCCCGCGTCAGTCCGGTCATTCTTGTCGCGTACCGCGAGGACAAGCTGACGCTGGAACAGGTCATGGCCTTTGCCGTGACCGACGACCACAAGGCGCATGATGCCGTATTCGGCAATCTCCGCGCCCACAGCCGCGACCCGCGCGGCATCCGCGCCGCGCTCACCCAAGGCGAAATCCCCTCGACCGACAGGCGGGCGCTTTATGTCACGGTGGACGCCTACGCCGAGGCGGGCGGTCCTACGCGCCTCGACCTGTTCACCGGAACGGTCTACCTTCTGGACAAAGGACTGCTCGGCAGGCTGGCGGCGGCGAAGCTGGAACGCTCTGCCGAGCGGGTGGCGAAGGAAGGCTGGAAGTGGACGGAAGCCCATATCGACTTCGGGTACGACCAGAAGTCAGCTTTCCACCAGATGCGGCCCGAGGCCTTGCCGCTGCCGAAGAAGCTGGCGGCAAAGCTGGAAAAGCTCGAAGCCGAACACGCGGAACTGGACAGGCAGTGGCAGGAAGCGGACGAGGAAGCCGAGTATCCCGAGCGCCTCGATGAACTGGAAAACGAAATCCGCGACATCGGCAACGCCCGCGAGTACGCATGGACGAAAGACCAGCTTGGCATGGCGGGCGCGGTCGTCACCATCGGCGACGATGGCAAGACCGCAATCCTGCGCGGCCTCGTGAAGGCCGAGGATATGCCGAAGCGGAACGCGAAACCCAGCCCCAAGAACGGCGCGGATGCAGGGGCCGATAACGGAAAACAGCCTTCCGGCCTGTCTGCCGCGCTCGTGGAAAGCCTCACGGCGCAGCGTTCGGCGGCGCTTGCCGCCGCGCTGCTCGACCGCCCCGATATCGCGCTCGTGGCTGTCGTCCATGCCTTCGCCAGCCGCGTCCTGTTCCAGTCCGACGCGGACGACCACGCCCTGCAAATCACGCTTCAGCCGCAGCCGCTGAAGCTGGCCGAAGGCACGAAAGCCGTGGCGCGGATGGATGCGGAGCGCGAGGCGTGGGGCAAGACGCTTTCCGAAGGCGGCGACCTCTGGGCGTGGTGCCTCAGGCAGGACAGGGAGACGCTCCTGAAACTGCTGGCCTTCTGCGCGGCCACCAGCGTGGATGCCGTGCGAAGCAAGCAAGACCGTCCGGAATGTGACCGCCTCCGCAACGCGGACGCTCTTGCATCGGCGCTGTCGCTCGACATGAAGGAATGGTTTGCAGCCGATGCCGGAAACTATTTCAGCCGTGTGTCGAAGCCGCAAATCCTCGACGCGCTGAAGGAAGCACGGAACCAGCCGCCCGCGCCCGCGTGGGAAAAGATGAAGAAAGGGGAACTCGCCGCGCTGGCCGAGCGGGAGCTTGCCGGAAAGGGATGGTTGCCGGAACTGCTTCGGCCCGCCGCGTAACGGAAAGGGCCAGGCGAGCGCCGACCGCTTGACAGCGGTCGGCGCTCGCTTCTTATGGTGCGGCCCTTGCCGCCGAAAAAAATGCAAGTCGTTTACCTCTCCATCCTCCCGGCCTGTCGCAGAAGAACGGATATCGTCGTCGCCGCCGATAAAAGCGCGGCCCTGTCTTCACGGCCTTCGGACATTGTTGCGGAGCCGATACGCCGCAGCCGTAGCAGCGATGCCGTCAGCGAACCGCTCATAGAGGTAAAGCCCCGCATCCTTGTTCCGGCATGAAAAGGCTTCAGATGCCTTTGGCGGGACCAGCGGTCGTTGCCATGTCAAACAGCGCTTCCCAAGAACGCTCCAGACAGTCGATTCCGCCGCCGATCCGGTTTCAGCAAGCCGGGTTTTTGTTTTTCAAAGCGCGGTCAGGCTTTCTCCTTAATGCGTTTGCATCAACCCCTTCGTGCATGTTCGATGCTCCTGCCACAGGCGGGAGCGCTGTCAATGACGAATTTTCCCCTGCTGGCGCATTCCTCGCGAGACAAAATTCTATGACATCCCGCCCTTGCTCCTGTGGCTTGCCGGAGACATCGCCCGAAAGGGTAATGCAAACAAGGAGAAAGACCATGACCACGAAAAACGAAAAACCCGCCGAAACCAGCTCGGTCGACTACATCGCCTGGAGCGTCGAGAAGCGCAACGGCAAGACCTACTGGACCCGCGTCGGCGTCGCCTTCAAGCCGCACAAGGACGGCGAGGGCTTCACCGCGAGGTTCGCGGCCGGGATCGCCGTCAGCGGCGAGATCGTCTTCCGCAAGCCGAAGGCCGAGGAAGAACGGGCCGTTACGGGAAGCGACGACGACATCCCGTTCTGAGCGGGCCGGGAAGGAAGGCGCGGTAACGCGCCTTCCTTCTTCTCATCAACCGAAAGGAGTCTACGCCATGCAAAATCCGTTACGCGACAAGCTCGAAAGCGCCGCGCTCAGGCTTGACGATTATCTCGACGCCGCAGCCGCGCTCGGCCCCCGCGAGGCCATCCTGATATCGGCGGCGCGGGATATCGCGCAAGCGATCGAGATGCTCAAGGACGCCTGAACAGGCGCTTCCGCACGGCGCGCGAGGCTTCGCCCCGCGCGCCGCTTTCTTGTTTTAAAGCAGGATGGAATTCGCTAGTGTTGCAGTGTCAATTTGATTCTGCGGGGCTGGCTTCCTGCACAACTCCTGCACAGGCAAAAATGACATGGAATTCTCAAACAACATCAAATGCCTATCTCTCTCTATACACCTTTGGGAGAGGTAAGGATTGAACTAAACACTTGACAACACACGATTAATTTTCTAGTGTCGCCATACACTACCTCTGCACAGATATCAGCAGATCAAGGGCTTACGCGGCCCACCTCGACAGAACCTGCACAGAAGTGGATTCCTTTGTATGGCATTCATGCTCGACAAGCAAGAGCTCAAGCCCGGCCTCGTTATCTTCCGGCGTTCCGACGTCAAGCACCGCGACTGGTATTGCCGCCTGAAAATCCCGAACGTGGACCGCTACAAGACCATCGCGCTGGAAACGAGCGACATCCACGACGCCCGCAACAAGGCTTTCGATGAAGACGCGGAGCTGCGCTTCAAGGTCAAGCACGACATGCCCGTGTTCGACAAGACATTCGCCCAGGTCGCGAAGGAATATTCCGATTTCCAGAAACAGCGCGCCAAGGCCGGAGAGATCACGGAGAAGCGCTGGCAGACGGAGGACGGATATATAAGGACACAGTTGAACCCGCATCTCGGAAATTTCCAGATCACCGTGATCGGCGAAGATCGCTGGAAGAGCTACCCGCTCTGGCGCCGAAGCAACGGCAAGGGCCGCAGCGCCGGCACCAAAGTGAGCGACTGGACCATCCGTTCCGAAATGGCCACCTTCCGCTCAATCATGCTCTTTGCGGCCGGGAAGAAGTACATTCCCGAACCGCACAAGATGTTCCGGGCACGCCTCAAGCTCGGCAAGCCGCGCGGCGAGGCGTTCACGCCCGAGGAATACCGCAAGCTGTATTCCCACGCCCGCGACAAGTGGATCACCAAGGGTTGCGACAAAAAGACCAGATGGTACCGGGAGGTGTTCTACAACTTCATGCTCTGCATGGCCAATACGGGTCTGCGCCCGCCCGAGGCCCGCAATCTTCAATGGCGGGACGTGGGCGAGCCGCGAACCGGCGCGGACGGGCGACCGTTCCTTCCCTTGCGGGTTCGCGGCAAGGGCAAGCACCGCGAACTGGTCGCGCCCATGACCGTCGCCACCTATCTTGATCGCGTCAGGAAACTGTCCAAGGCAACAAAGCCGGACGATTTCGTCTTCACGACATTCGGCGGCAAGCCCGCCGTCACGCTCTACGCCTCCCTGCTCGATGACCTGCTCGGCAAGAAGGAGGCCGACCTGCTCAAGAGCGCCTCGGGCAAGCGCAGAAGCACCTACTCCTTCCGCCACACCTACGCGACCTTCAGGCTCATGAAGGGCACGGACGTGTATTTCCTGGCGAAGCAGATGGGCACTTCCGTCAAGATGATCGAGGATTACTATGGCCACATCACGCCAACGCAGAATGCAGATGCCATTCTGCAAGGACTACCGGGATGGGAGGCCGACCCCGCTGGCGAAACAGCGTCCGGCGTGAACGCGGACGCAGCCACAGGCAAGGCGAAACCCCGGAGCGGCGGGAAAAAGGGCGCGTCGAGATCGACGCGGCCCCGCGCTCCGGCGCGCACCCGCTGAAGCGGCCTTCGTGCGCGCTTGGAATTCGCAAGTCTTCGCGAAGCAGATGCTTCGCACCTTCGTTTTTTTTTCCCGGCATCGGAGAGAGACGGCGGACCGCTTGAAAGCGGCCCGCCGGTTCCAGCGAAGCTTACGGCTTCGGTCCGCGCCGCGCGCGCCGGGCCATCAGCTCGGAGCGGATATTCGCAAGCGAAGCCTCGGCCATCGGCAACTGTCCGCATTTCTGCCGGAGGCGTTCGACATCCTGCGAGACCTGGAAGAATTTGGATTGCAGTTCGACGGTCGAGAGGTCCTTCAGCTCCGTGGAGGGGATAAGCGTGCTCGTCATGTGGGTTCTCCTTCGTTTCGACAAGACCGCGACCATCGCGGCCTTCGTGACCGAAGGCCTGCAGCTCGTTCGGCGGCGCAAGTACCGCGCAAGCGGCGTACAAAGTGAAAGAACTCGCTACCCGCCGAAGAAGTCGGCGGCGACGAGTTTACTTCGACAACGAACAGAGGCAGGTTGAAGGGTAGAAGGACGCTATGGGCGTGGGCTCAAACGAAACGCGGGAGAAACCGCTGACGGGCGTGCTTCAGCTACGAGACGGCGTTTGAACGGGCCTTGAGACGCCGGATACTGCAATCCGGAATTCGACGGGGATTTGAATTCAGAAAGAATGATCAGTCGCCGTCAAGTTGCCAGACCTGGTCTCCTGGCGTCCGGCGGCGGGTCGTGATGTTGGTGAACAGGTACCATTCATTATTTGCGTCGTGTATGCAGGCTTGATCACCGATATCCTGAAACCGTGGGTCTTCCAGCACCGGGCCCAGAGTGTGCGGCGTCAGAAGGGGCCGCCCGGCGAACTCGACGATATCGATGTCATCGCTTTTGCATGCCTCCGGGTCGAGGCTCCTCTGCACGGCATAAAGCGTGTCGCGTGTAGTACCGTCTCTGTCGATGCGGCGATGCAGCGTCCAGAGCACGCCCTGCGGGATCGGCGCGGCCGTGAAGGGGCCTTGCGGCGAGAATACTGCATACTGCGCCGTCTTTCCGGACTGCGGCGGGTTGGAGAAATCCAGCTTTTCCAGGTCCTTCGGGTCAAAGTGGCGGATGGAAGCCGCGTGAGCGATGACGTGCCGCATATCCAGGACGGCAGTGGCACGGGCAGTCTTGCGCCGGGTGATCCGGATTGGCGGGGGCGACTGTTGTCCTCGCTTGTCCTGGTCTTTGGCCTTGGCTTTAATCTCGGCAAGAAGCGTGGCGCGCTGTTCCGCATGGCTATGCACCAACAGCATCGCGCCGCCGGAGAAAACAACGAAGAATATACCGGCGATAATGGCAGTCTTCCGTTTCAAGCCGAACCTCCGCTTACGTCAGAAACTTGCTGGCGCCGGGCCGGGGCGTCCCACCGGCCTCGCGCCGCGCCGCCTCGCCGTCGGCCCCGCCCCATGGCCTGCGCTCCGGATGTTTTTTAGCGAGCGCCCGGCGCTGCCTGCGCAGCGGCTGGCCGGATTTCGGCTCGGGGATCCTTTTCCACCAGTCTTCGGCGTTCGTCGTCTCGCAGCTCTTGAGCGTCAGATGCAGCCAGTCTCCATCGATCTCCGCCACTTGAGCCGTGACAACCCTGTGGCCAATCACCTTCGTCCTTGAATTCTTCCGAGCCTTCGGCTTCCAGACCGGCTCGGTCCACCGAAGCACGTCGCCGACCATGAAATCATTCCCGCAGGGTATCCACTTCGTCGGCATCGTTGCCTCGTCCTAAAAATACAGTCGCGAACGTCAAGCTACTCTAGCCAAGCCGCCGGGATTTTGGAACCCCTTGCGGCCGAGGTCGATCCCAGATACATGCGATGGTATGCAGGCCGTTCCGGACCGCCCGTCGTTTCGCCCGTTGTGACTTGCACAGAACCTTGTGCAAAGCCCTTCGGGAAACCTACACTTAACCCACGGGCACATTTATCGAAGTCGTCGCAGCGGCGGCGGCCCGATCAGGAATAGACCCGATGAAAGGCAAGGCGGAACAATGGCCACCGATGAGCGCAGGGACGAACTGTTTCTCCAGTTCCAGGAGACGGATGAAATGCAGGACTGGGACAGTTTCGTGACCCAGACCCGGAAGGTCCTGGCCGACAACCCGAAGGCGGAAAGCGTGACGGTTCCCGCCGCTTTCCTGCGGCGCGTGATCGACGACATCGGGGCGACGCCCACGATGTTTGCCGCCTGCCGCGACCGCTTCAACCAGCTGTGCGACGAGCTCGGGCTGCCGGAGGAAAAACAGACGAGTTGAAACGCGCGGCCTCAGTTGCGGCCCTGCTGCTGTGTCTCGCGCCGATCTTCGCGCAGACGCCGCAAGAGGCGCAGGCGCGCCTCGACGGCGGCTATGCCGCGGGCGCGCAATACGCGATCGACCGGGAGAAATCGCTGGCCGAACAGGGCGCGGTGTCGCAACAGGCCTATCAGCAATACGCCGCGAAGCAGGGCGCCTACATCGCTGGGCTAAAGCACCGATGGGAAGGCACAAAGTATGCCCCCCAGTTCGAGGCCGGATACCGCGACATCATGGCGCGCAGGCACGCGAACGACGCGCCCCCGCCAACGGCAACGCCGCCCCGCCAAGCGCCCCCGGCACAGCCCGTGCCGCGCCGTAACCCGTATGACTTCGGCACGCTCATGCAGCTTATTTTCGGCGATAACTTTTTCCTTGTCCTCACCCTCGCCATCATGTTCGGCCTCGGCCTGTTTGCGGTCTGGGCGGCCCGCGTGATAGCTTCCCGTCAAAAGCCGCAAGAGCCTTCCGACACCTACGGCACGGCATCCTACGCCGATATGGCCCTGACGGTCCCGAACGCCATGTATCTGTTTCAGGGCGTGTTTTTCGGGAAGTCCAGCCGGCCCGATGCGAAGAAAACCCCCACCGCGCAAAACCCCGGCGCGCCCATTTGCAGCCTGCCGGAAAGCCACACTCTTGTGCTGGGGCGCACAAGGGCAGGAAAAGGATGCCGCGTGGCGATCCCGACCCTGCTGCGGTATTACGGGGGCTCGGTCCTGACCGTGGACCCCAAGGGCGAGAATGCGGCGATCACCGCCCGCGCGCGGTCGAAGTTGAACACCGTCCACATCGTCAACCCCTGGGGCCAGCTCAGCGCCGAATTCCAGAAACTCGGCTTTCCCAACGCAACCTATAACCCGCTCGACATCCTCGACCGGAACGACCCGAACGCCGTGGCGGTCGCGCAGGGGCTCGCCACGGCGATATGCCCGACGAAGCCGGGGAGCAAGGAGAGCTTCTGGCAGGGCTCCGCCGCCAGCATCCTGACTACGGTCCTGCTGTGGATCGCCGACCAGCCCGGCGAGACCAAGACTCTCGCCCGCGCCAGGGAGATCGTCACCATGACCCGGAAGGATTTCCGGGACAACTTTCTGGTGAAGATGGCGGCCAGTTCGGCCTTCAGCGGGGCTGTCCGGGAGGGAGCCGCCCCTTTCATCGACCTCGCGCAGGAGACATACAGTGGTGTGATGTCGAACCTGGCCGAGGCGACCAAGTTCCTCTCCGACCCGCAGGTGAAAGCCTCGACCGCGACCAGCTCCTTCGACATGATGAACCTTTGCGGATACAAGGCGGACAAGCCCGTCAGCGTCTATCTGGTCATCCCGCCCGCCCAGATGGACACCCAGCGCACCTGGCTCCGGCTGCTGATTACGGCCGGCATGCACGCGTTCAAGAAAAAACCGGCGGGAGAAGGGCTCCGCTGCATGTTCCTGATCGATGAATTCCCGGCCCTCGGCAGGCTGGACGAGCTGCCCCGCGACATCGCGACCATGGCGGGCTACGGGGTGGACTTCACCCTGATCGCCCAGGGCCTCGACCAGATCAAGGCCGTCTATGGGGACGATGCCGGGGCTATTTTGAACAACTGCGCCTACAAGTGGTTCTGCTCGGTGAACGACCTGCAGAGCGCCGAATACCTGTCGAAGACCTTGGGCAAGGCGACCGTCGGCACCCAGAGCCAAAGCATCCAGCAGGGCGGACAGAGCAGCCAGACCTTCGGGGAGACGGGGCGCTTTCTGCTCAACCCGGACGAGGTCATCACCCTTGGGCGCGAGACGGCAATCCTCCTGAACCCCCAGGGCAAGCCGCATTACCTGCGCCCCGTCGATTACTGGACGCTCCCGGAAGCCTTCGCCAGCCTGAAGGACGTCATGCCGTTCCTGTATTGGGACCCGCCCATGACCTACGACGCGAACCCGTACATCAAGGGTTCGACGGCGAAACCTTAAGTCGAATCAGATACCCTGGAGTCATCAGCCGCATAGCCCTTGTGGTGTCCGGCAACCGCCTGAGGTTGCGCGAATTAACCACTGCCGCCGCAGCCTGTGGTATCCTGATACATCACCGCAACTCCGATGTCAGGACGGATTGCAAGCCATTCGCGGTATTACCGCGAGCGCCCCGTAACCGGGGCTTGGCTTGGCAAGGGAGGCTGCTTTCGCCCTCCCGTTGCATCCCACCAGAACCAGGGCTTCACGCCCGTGGACCCGTGCGGGGGCGCTGCCCCTGCGACCACCGCCCAGGGCTTTGCCCTCGGAACCCACCAAGGAGCCTTCGTGCTCCTTTGGAAACCATGACGGGGGCGTTCCTGCCCCTCGACCCAGACCAAGGGCTATCGCGCCCTTTGGATACCAACTCGTCAGGGCTTTCGCGCCCCGACACCGACGACAATGGGCCTTCGTGCCCCTATGGACCCAGACCGGTGTTTCGGCACCGGTTTCGATAAAAGGGCGATCAAGGGGCGGCCCAAAACAGCCCCGGTCACGAAACCAACGGAAGGAGCCTTCATGGACGGTCAGACGCCCCCGGCACTCTCAACCAAAAAGCCCCGCAGCGGAAGCAACAAGCGCCAACGCGACAAGATCACCCCCATCCGTTGGAACATGGACGAATTCAATCGGGTCGCCGCGAGGGCGAACAGGTCGGGGCTCAGTTTCGGGGCGTTCATGCGCGCCCTCGGCTTGGGCGAACCCGGCCCCCGGTCCCAGAAACGGCCGCCCGTCGAAAAGGAACTGCTCCTGAAGCTTCTGGGCTCGCTGGGGCGCCTCAACAACAACGCCAACCAGATTGCCCGTTCCATCAACTACGGCGACCCCTGCGACCTGCCGGAACTGCGCCTGCTCCTGAAGGACTACGCCGCCCTGCGTGACCTCATCTTTCAGGCCCTCGGCAAGGAACCCGCGCCCCTGAAAGGCGGCGCATGATCGTCAAGGGCGCGTCCCGCTCGGGGCCAACCCAGCTCGGAAACTACCTCATGCGCCTGTATGCACGGGCGGACAAGGAGGAGCTTGTCGAATTGATCGAGCTGCAGTCGCCCTGGGCGGACGCGCCCAACGGAAGCCGGGAGAGGAACGCCGCCAAACTCGTCGAAACCTTCCGCGACTGGCAGACCCTCGTCGAAGGCACCAAGCAGGGCCGGGACGGCCTGTATCATGCCCAAATCAGCCCCGAGGCCCGCTATACGGGCGACATCACGCCGAAGGACTGGAAGCGCATGGCCGATATCCTGGCCGAGGAACTGGGGCTCCAGGACCAGCCCCGCGCGATCGTGCTGCACGGCGGCAAAGAACGCCCCCATCTCCATATCGTCTGGCAGCGCACTGACGTGGACCGGATGAAGCTCGTCTCCGACGCCCAGAACTACATGGCCCACGAGAAGGCCAGCCTGCGCATGGAGAAGGAGTTCAAGCACGACATCGTGCCCGGCAAGCACGCCAAGCGCGACCGCAAGAAGCAGCCGGAATTCCCGCGCCAGAAGATGAACCATGAAGAGGCGCAGCAGGCCGAGCGCCTCGGCATGTCCAAGGACGAGCGCATCGCCCAGCTCGCCGCCCTGCGCCGTCCCTGTGACAACGGCCTTGCCTTCAAGACCGCCCTCGAAGAGGCGGGTTATATTCTTGCGCGCGGCGACCGCCGCGGCCTCGTGCTCGTGGATCAGGACGGAGAGAGCTACAGTCTCAGCCGCCATGTGAAGGACCTGACGGGCAAGCAGTTCAAAGCCTTCATGGCCCCTGTGGACCCGGCAACTCTGCCGAGCGTCGCGGAAGCGGAAGCCCAGCAGGAGCAGCGGCAGAGGGCCGAAAAGGACCGCAAGGAAGATGCCGCGAAGGCCGAAACGCCCGCGCCGGATGTATCGAAGTTCTTGCCGGATGCCGCGCCGCAGACGCAGCCGGCCGCCCCCGTAGAAGATCCCGCGCTGACCGCCATCAAGAAGGCGCTGGCCGAGCGTCAGGCCAAGGAAACCCAGAAGTGGGCGGAGTTCCACGCCCAGGAGTTGCGGCAGCTGGAGTTCGATCTCGATACGCGGAACAAGGACAAGCTCGCGGAACGGGACGCCCGCGACCTGGAGCAGATGCAAGCGCTGAAGGACGAGATCCGGGAGCGCAATACGGGGCTCAAGGGCTTCATCAACGCCGTCGAGAACCGGTGGAACCCGCAGCTTGGCGCGGAGAAGGCGAAGGAGCGCCGCCGCGAGATCGCTGCCCTGAAACGGCGGCAGCAGAAGGAGCGCGAGGATTACGCCGCTTTGCTGGAACAGACGCGCCAGCTTGAAATCGACAACCTGAAAGAGGGCCAGTCACTCAAGCGCGCCGACGTCAACCGCCAGCACGAGGAAGAGAAGGAACGCTATATCCGCGAGCATGAAGAGGCGAAGCGGATTCTTGCGGAGACGAAGGCCGAGGAACAACGGCAGGAGCTGGAACACAACGATTCACTCAGGGACGGGCCACCCCCGCCAAAGTTGGGAAAATGAGTGGCTCGCGGTTTGTCGCAACACATTCCCCGAGCAGGTTCCTCAGAGTTGCAAAGCCTCTCTCCCGGTTCATCGCGGCCCACCCGGCGCTGTCGCGTTTTGTTGCTCATATTCCGGGGGCGTCGCGATTCCTCGTTGCTGCAGCCGTAGCAGATGTGCCGCATGTGGCGCCGGTTTACAACTACCGTGCGAGGCATCCCGCCCAACATCCTAAACTTCCTGGACTCTGACCAAATGGACTATCCTTGACGGCGTCAACTACCGGCTTAGTCAGCAAACTGGCATTTTCCCTCTTTTCAGAATTCGCACGACCTGCTAATTATTCCCAAACTCAGAAGGATACCCAGAATGCGAATCTTCTTCGTTGGACTAGCTCTCGCGCTTGCTTTAACCGGCTGCGCAACGGCAGCGCAGCAGCAGGCCGGCAACATTAGAACGGTTGCTGCACAGGCAAAGGAGCAGATGAAAGCGTGTGCTGTCGCCATTTACGCCAAGCCCGAGTTCGCGCCGCTATTGAGCTACCTTCCGCCGCCGGAAAACCAATACCGTCCTACGTTGGCGCAGATGAACCAAGAAACTTATCCCACACCTAAAGAAGCGAAACTCTTAATCGCACTCCACGACCAATCGGCTACATGTCGACGGGCGGCCCTCGAAAAGATCCAAAATGTCGTACCCACGATCGCCATAATCCTAGCCGATACAGAGATCGCGGGTGGCCGTATAACCTTACAGCTTGTGAAGCGAAAGATTACGTGGGGCCAAGCCGCCCGCCAAAGGGAGACCTTGATTTCAAAAACTCAAAAGCAGCTTGTAGCGGCAGGTCGAGAGATAGATGCCGATTTGAGTGTTGAAAACCAGGCGGAACTGGCTCAACGGCAACAGGCGGCGGACGCGTTTATGAGATGGGCAGCCGTGCAACAGATGGTAAATGCGGCAAACAGACCGGTGATCACTAACTGCAACGGCGTCGGCGGCTCTGTTACCTGCATTACTCATTGATATAATCAAGGATTCGAGCGACCGAGCAAGACGCCTAGTTCGGCTATGTCAGCTTCGCCTCTTCGAGAATTTCCTGCAATAACTCTTCGCGCTCTTTGTCGCTCAACTCCGATAGAGCCTCGTCAAATTTGCGTTGAAGGGTGCGCCACTTTTTGGCGCGGGTGCGCCGTTCATGCCTGTTTGCCATACACGCCTCCCTTGCGGACGCTTTACTGCATCGTTGCCCCGTAGTAAGCAGCCTCTGGCTCATCGGGCCGCGCCTGCGCGTCAAACACGCGGCCGTCCTTCAGACGGAACCACATGCCTTCGCCGGTGCCCATCTTGTGGCCGTAAACCATCGCCACGTCGTTGCAGGTGAAGCCGAAGAACTCCTCCGGCGTCTTCGCTGAGGTGCCGTGCAGGCCCCGCGCGAAGCGGAAATACTTCATCATGACGTCGCGGTAGACCTTGGCGTCAAGGTTGAAGGGCAGCACGTAATCGACTTCTTCGCGGCGTTTCCTCTTTCCCATGCGATCCTCCGGATATGAAAAGAGACGGCTCCCGTTGTCAGGGCGGGAGCCGTCCTTCCTTTCGGGTTGTTGAACCAGATCAGTCCTTAACGCTTCGGCCCCGCCGCATACGCGGGTGCAGACCGCGTGCTGTTCGCCACGGCGTTATGCCAGAGATCAGCCTTCGCAGGCTCCACACGTGGCGCGTGATAGCGGCTCGCCTTCGGCAGCGGAACCACGTTATCTCCCATGAAGCGGCTTTGCAGCCGCGCCGTGGCCGTCGCCTGATGGTCCGGGTCCAGCTCGATGCCGATGAAGCGGCGGTCCATTTCCTGCGCCGCTACAAGCGTGCTGGCCGAGCCCGCGAACGGATCGAGGACCACATCGCCGGGCTTCGTATAAGCCTTCAGGAGCGGCAGGAAGATGCCGACCGGCTTCTGCGTCGGGTGCAGGCGGTTCCCCGTATAGGTCCACGGGATAACGTCCGGCGGCGGGTTTTCCGGCGCTTTGGGATGCCCCTTCATGAGCAGGTAGGCCTGCTCATGCTGGTATTGCGTGTAGTGCCGGGACGACGCGTATCTTTTCGGAAAAGCGAAATGCCCCGCGAGGCTGAAGCCCGCCTTGCGCCAGGCCTCGATGAAGCGGTCCGCCCTGTTCCAGGCGTAGAAACTCACGCAGAACGCGCTGTCCTTCAGGACCCGGTGCATCTCCGCAAACGCGGGATCGATCCAGGAGTCGTTGTTGTCGTTCTTCACGCTGCGCCCTGTGCGATCGACGTACCGCACGAGGTAGGGCGGGTCCGTCAGGATGAAGTCGACGGAGCGCGAGGGGATTTCCTTCATGACGTCGAGGCAGTCGCCGCGCGTCACGGTATCCGGAGCCGGAGCTGTCATGCGCGCCTCCCCTTAAACGGAGGGACGCTTGTGGGACTGCGCCATCCGCGCAACTTCCAGGCGGCGCTCCTTCTCCTGCGCGGCGCGCTGTTGCAGGGCTTTCTGCTTGACCTCCGCGCCATGGCTGTCTCTCGACCCGTCGGCCCACATGCGGCTGATGACTTTCCCGGCGCGGACATGGACGGTCGAGCCGTCAGCCTCCTTGCGGACGCCGACGCGGATTTCGGTTTCGGTCTTCGGCAGGAACTTCGGTGCTCTGATGTTGAAGGCGGAGGATAAGGACGTGGGGGTATTCGTGGCCGCGTGATCGGTCATGCAATGCTCCCTGAAAAATGAACTGTGTTAAAACAACTTGGTGTAAAAAGGCTGTATCTCTCCAGCGTGCCTGATTCGTTCTCAACCTGCAATTGAAATCGTTTAACGTAATGCAACTACAGGTTGAATCCGTTCCGTTTGCTGCGGCACAAAAAACGGCCAAACCGTGTACGCGCATACGCGAGTATGCAGGAAAAGAACAGATTCGCGCTTTTGAGGAACAACGGGATCCGCTGCTCGCGAAGCTCGATACGCTGGTGTTCCCCGTAGCCGGAACGGGAAAGAGGCCGACAGGCTTTTGAGTACTACGGGCCGACGAGAAGGGCTTTTGCGCGGGAGTCCACAGCCCCAACCCCGCGAGGCACACACAACTGAAACAAGCCCCCCTTTTTCCCGCTGACGAGCGTACGCGACCGGCTTTGCGTTCAAGGGTCGAGATGAACGCGGGAACTGCCCCCGCGCCCTTGACCGCTTCAGCCAGCCGCCGGGAACAACCCCTCTGTCCCAATGAACAAGAAAAAGGGGGGATGAAGGCAAAGGCAAGCCCGGAAAGCGGAAACCTTCCGTTACTTGCGCATGCGCTTCGGATTTCGTGCGGGGTCGAAGCGAGACTTGCCATCTTTCGGCCCCCAATGATTCTGTGCGCGCCTGGAGGGCAGGTCCGGGTCATCTTCACCCGCCAGGACAAGCGCGACCGTCTCGCCGCGCCGCTGCATCCGCGAGGAATGTTGCTTCCATTCCTTCTCGGTCGGACTGTTCGCGACCCCGGCAACCGGGCTTTTGCGGCGTGACCTGCTCATACCGATTCTGTTCTAGCATGTCTTCGGCCCGTTTTGGTTGAGGGAAAAATCCGCGCGCGGGCGCAACCCGGAGCGGAGCTATCAAAATCCTTAAGGTTTTCGCGGAGCGCGGTTTGCCCGGCTGGTAAGATGCTGGTGTGGCTGGAGATACGAGGGCCTCGAAACTTACACAGTGACTTGCACATTTTCACATTTCTAAAATACAAGTACCGTGTTATTAGTAGTTTACAAGCAGACTCAGCGGACTCAAAATCCGTCGTCGTTCACTCGACGTGTCGGTTCGACCCCGACTTCGGCCACCATCTATCAATAGAAATTTCGCCGGACGAAAATCCTCGCCACCGTGGGAATTCGGAGACGGCACCCTGAAGGAAACAGCTATTTTCACTGCGGGGCTTTTGCGGCGGCTGGAACGACAGAGTGAATTTGTTTCAAAGATCGTCCGTCCCACAAGAAATAGAAATGGCCGCATGGTCCGTCAACCTCGCCTTTCGTGCGGCTCAACGTTTCGATTGCGCCGTTCACGATGAGCAACCTGCTGTCTGGCCTGTACACCAATTCGGCCCCAGGTTCATAGCCGTCAGCGCAAAATGAATACGCAACGTTGAAGTCGTTGCGGAAGACCTCCGACGTTCTGAGGTTCACTATGACGAAGCTCGTACAGCCCGATCCGCAAGTAAACTGCTCGACAACGAAGTGTCCAGCAAAGTCCGGTCCCTGCCTCGCAACGTCAAAAATTTCCTTTTGAAAGTCGGGAACGTGGTTCGCAACGTAAGTGGGGCCTTGGCGAGAAGGAAGCGGGGTTGGAACCGAGAAGTCCTCGAATCGTGGGATTGTCTTTCGTGACGAGGGATTGGTCTTAGTCGGCTCTCCGAGCGCCTCCAACCTCGGTTGGCCCATTTCTAGGACATGCGGCGTTTGACCCGGCGCACAGAATGGCCCAGGCTTCTGCAGGTTTCTGTACTCCGAATCGGTCAAGCCGATGCGATCTCGCAGAGCCTTTTGCGCCTTGAGAAGCACCGTAGAAGAATAGAAGCCGCAGACTGGAAAACTCCACACTACGCCAGTTGTCCGTTCAACGGCGAAGTTGCCAACTGTACCGCTACCAACCGGATTGTCGTATCGGGCGCTCACTTCATAAAAGTTGGCGAATTCAGCCCTGATGTCCGAGACCGTGATCACGAATCCCGGCAACTTGTTCCAGCCATCCGATCTCAACATTGTGTCCACGAGTTCGGAGGCTTCCTTCGCAGTGATCGTGCGTTGTGCCGCAATCAACCCGGTTCCGACGAACGTGGCCGTGATGACGACAACAGCAGGAAGCGATCTGAACACAGCCACATTCTCCCACCATTGGGGCACGGCTGGTAAGATCGAAATTCATGAGTGTCAGTAGGCCAATCCAAATCGCACAAGCTCTCGTATTCTGCGGCGCAATCATGATGGCGCAGAATGCCGGGACGCCTCTCTTCGAGGACTATCCTGTCACCGAAGTTTTCACCGGGAAGCCAGCAGCGCCGATTTTTACACGGACAGAGGAACGGCAATACCGCACGGTGATTCGTGAAGGTGTTCGCACTGGATACGGAGTCGGCATGGGAACCCACTTGATCGGGAGACCGGAACCAACGTTCGCTGGACACTTTATCGTGATTAGATGGGCCTGTGGTTCCGATTGCCGAATGATGGCCCTAGTGGATGCGAAGACGGGAACCATATACCAGCCGCCCCTTGGTGGAAGGGGAAACGACTACTTCGCCGTACCCTTGATGCCGCTCGATGACAAGGCAAGTGAGGATTTCATGCTAACCAGCAGTTTGATGATTGTTCGGCACGCCTGTCGGGATTTCAAGGATCGTAAGACTTGCGGCACCTACTATTTCAACTGGCAGGACAATCGCTTCAATCTGGTGAAGTTCGGCGTGGTCGATCCGCTCAGGAAACTCATTCCTTAGACGAAGTGTTTGGGAAGCCGCCTGTACCAAATCGCACCATCGACAACTTGCGTGTTTGCACCTGAAAAAACGTCCTGGAGCAAGGCCGCTAAGAGCTGTCGCTTGGCTTGTTCTTTGTCGGTGGTGCCTGAAGAGACTCGGTGTTGCGTGCCGTTGAGGGTGTACGACATCCACCAGACGGCGGATTCGCTGCGACGATAGAGGCCCATGAATGAAACTATCACAGGCCGTATCACAGTGAAACACTTTAAGGTTGAAAGATATTGAAAATAGGTAAGATACAGTACGAGACTCGGAATTTTGAGTCTGGTGCGTCTGCCAATTCCGCCATTCGGCCACGTTCAAGAGTTGGCAACACCAGTTTAACATTGGTCATTGCAAAAACACGAAAACGCGGTCTGGGCGCCAAGGCCAGGACCGCGTTTTCAATACATCAGTCGTCAAAATGATGTTCGCTGGAAATGATGCTTATTTGCGAGGTAGAGCAACGCGAACCGCGGCTGCCGACTTGTGCTCCGGCTCCACCAGGTTGTAGGTCCCGCCACCCGGAATTTCGATCGTGGAAAGAACGACGGCTCCGCCGCGACGTTTGAACGTCACGCCGGCGTGATTCTCCGGCGTAGGACCCGCGTTGATGGCGAGCACCATTGCTGACGAATCCGGCTGGTTTCCGCGAATCATCACCACGCCGCCGGTGGACGGCTGACCGATCGTGTAGGTACCCGCGGGCATCGTCTTGCCGGCCGCCTCAAACGAGAATGGAACGTAGACGTTGACGAGCGCGGTCTCGGCGCTGAGGGTTGTCGCCAGCGCGACGAGCGCGGCGAAGAAAATGGTGGTTTTCAAGAATTTCATGTTCAAAAGGCTCCTTTTCGATGTCTAGTTGTGTCTGAATAAACCAGTCCCCGTCAGGCCGCAACGCGGCACTACTGTGGGACCAGCGACGCATTTTTCCTCGCGCATACGCATTGCGCATACGCCATAATCTTCTGCGAGGAAACAGGGCGTCTTCGAGGACGACTGACTTCGCCGGGGCGACTTTTCTTTGTTCATCCCACGGCTTTACTTGCCTACAAACCAAGCATACGGCATCCTATGCCGGCGATCAAATCAATAATTTCTATCCAGCTCATTTCGGGCAGTAAACGATTGTAAATATAACATGTAAGCTACAGATTCTACATAGGGTTGATACCACACAAGGAAATCTGGCACATCTTGAAACATAAGAATTAAATAAGATTTTCCACCTAGAAAGTTCTTGTTACTTTCAATTCAATCACGGGAATCTAAATGAAATATTTCCTCAAGCGGAGTCATGGCTTTATCGGGCGCATCCTCCAACGATGCAAAGAAAGGAGCCATTTCCCTCTGCCAGCGCTCATTCACTTCGCGGCCCTGCATCCCAAGGACAGCCTTCTGAAAATCCTCAGTTTCCAGATATCCAACGAGAAGCCCATCGGGTCGCAGAAACAACGAGTAGTTTCCCCAGCCGGTCTCGCGCAACGCAGTGAGCATCTCCGGCCACACCTGGCGATGCCTGGCCTTGTAGTCCTCGATCCTGTCCGGCTTCACCTGCAGACAGAAGCAGACACGTTGCATGGTTCCTCCTAGATCCGATGGAAGCTTTTTAGAATGTCGCGCGTGGAGTAGCGCAGCGCGATGGGACGTCCGTGCGGGCAACTCATCGGGCAAGACGTCGCGGCCAGTGCGCGCAGCAGCCAGTCGATTTTCTCCGGCTCCAGGCGTGTGTTGATCTTGATCGCCGCGCGGCAGGCGATGGAGGCGGCCATCGACCGGCGCAGATCATCGAGGGAGGCTTTTCGCAGTTCAACCTCGGCGATCTCCAGGATTTCGAAGAGCACCCGCTCCACATCGCCCGCGCCGATGCCCGCCGGTGCCGATTGCACGGCGATGGTCCGGTTGCCGAACGGCTCCGTCTCAAAACCGAGGCGGTTCAGTTCCTCCGCGATGCGCGCATATTCGATCTGTTGCGCGGCGCTCAATCCGATCACCAGGGGCACGAGCAGCCGCTGCGTCTCCGCGTGGCCCTTTTCCCGCGCGGCAAGAACCTGCTCGAACAGGATGCGCTCATGCGCCACATGCTGATCGATAATCCACAGCCCGTCACGCCCCGCGGCCACGATGAAGCTGTCGTGAATCTGTCCCAGCGGACGCAGGTCCTTCAACGCATCCAGGCTCTGCGGCTCCGGCAACGTCGCGCCCTCAAATAGAGGCCCGTGCGTATCGGGGACCAAGGAGGGCGTCGTGGGCGCTTCAGAAAAATCGAATCGCGGCAGAGGCGACGGGGGCCGGTGCAGGGTGAACTCAGGCAGATCGGCTGCGGCAGCGGGCGCAGCGCCGGCAAACGTCTGCACGGTTTGAGGAACCGGCGCAAAGGAATCGAACGCCATGTTCTCGACGCGCTGGCTGAACTCGGAATAGGGCAGCGCCGCTCCGGGCTGGGGAGGGCTCGGCGCGGGAATGCGCGACGCCGGACGCTCCTCCATCAAGCGCTCGCGGATCGTGTCCCGCACGAAATCGTGCACCAGCGAGCCGTGACGGAAACGCACCTCGGTCTTCGACGGATGGACGTTCACGTCGACTTCCTCGGCGTCGCAATCGAGGAAGAGCAGCGCGAAGGGATAGCACGCCGGAGGCATCAGGTTGAAATAGGCCGCCGAGATCGCGTGCAGCAAAAGACGGTCCCGAATCAGGCGCCCGTTGACAAACAGATAAATCGAATTGCGATTCATCTTCTGTACCGCGGGCGAGCTGACAAAGCCCCGCAGGCGGAAGCGGCGCGAAATGGGCTCTTCATCCTCCACCGGAATCCTCAAATCCCGCAGGTGATCGCCCAGATCGAGCAGGTCGTCCAGAACCTGCGTGCCGAAGACCTGAAAGACGCGCTCGCGCAGGGTGGCCACGGGAGTGACCGCCAGCAGTTCCGTATTATTATGGCGGAGAGAAAAGCTCTTCGATGGGTGCGCCAGGCTGTAATGCGTCACCAGGGACGCGATGTGCGCGATCTCCGTCTGTTCCGAGCGCAGGAATTTCTTCCGCGCCGGAACGTTATAGAACAGGTCGCGCACGGTGATGGTGGTGCCTCCGTGGTGCGCCAGTTCCTCCACGCGGATCATCCTTCCGCCGGCGATCTCCACGACCGTTCCGACGCGCTCATCCTGGGCCTTGGTTTCGAGCAGCAGGCGCGAGACGGAAGCGATCGACGGCAGAGCCTCGCCGCGAAACCCAAGCGTGGAGATGGAAAGAAGGTCCTTTACGTCAGAAAGTTTGCTGGTGGCGTGACGCTCGAAGGCCAGCAGGGCGTCGTCGTGCATCATGCCGTAGCCGTCGTCGGCCAGGCGGATCAGCTTGCGCCCGCCCGCTTCCACGTCGAGGTGAAAATCCGTTGCCCCCGCGTCAAGGGAGTTTTCGAGCAGCTCCTTGACGACGCTCGCCGGGCGCTCGACAACCTCGCCTGCGGCAATCTTGTTGGCGACGCTGTCGGAAAGGATGCGGATTCGACCCATTGGAAGAAGGAGCCAGCAGCAAGCCCCTCCCTACTTTACCGCGCTACGGTAACATCATGAGGAGAATGCGCTGGTATTTGAACCAACAATACTCGACTGCGTACGACATTCCGCTCGGAATATTTGACCTGGAGCGCTCCGAGGCTTTCGCAAGCTTCTTTAATCACTGGTTCGTCGATACCCGGGCCGTGTCCCGGCGCGAGCTCGATCTGCGGTTCCTTGACGACATGAGTCCCGAAGAACGGGAACTCGCTAAGGATCTGCTGAGGCGAAATCTTGGGCTTAAGTACGTCCACATCATCGAGGGCGTTGCCGCTCTTCATGACCTCGAGGCGGTTCCGATCCTGCGGGAAATGGCGGCCAAGGAGACCGATCCGAGCCGGCAACTCGCGATGGCCGGATCTCTGTGGAAACTGGTGCAGGATCCGCTCTTTTTCGATTGCCTCCAACGCATGAAGGCTAGCGGCTGTACAGCCCTAAAGCGGGCTCATCTCTGGCAGGTGTTGTGGCTTAGAGACGAACGCGCAATCGATTTGCTGATTAGTTTTTTGGACGACCCTGATAAATTTGTCCGTGGTGTGGCGCTTCTCGCACTGAATGAAGTGGAATGTGAGCGCCGATTTCTCTTACCAACACACCTGTTGCCACATCAGCCCGTCGATTACCGGTCCCGCAAGAATGATGCCGCGTTCCGTACGCTGATGGAAGCCCATATTCGGTAACAAGGAAGTACCGAAACGAATTTCTCGGCCGGGGACAAGCTGTAGTGCGCGAGCCGCCTCGAAAGGCGGCTGCCGGCCAGATAGCCCGAGTCACGACGGGGCCCGCATGAGTGCGCGCGCCACAGGCCACTAGAAAGTGCACTAAGGCCCGGCCACGTACGATTTAGCCGCTCATCGCCGCCAGGAACTCGCCGTTGCTGCGGGTCTTGGACAGCTTGTCGATCAATAGCTCCATGCTTTCGACAGGCGAAAGGTTGTTGAGCACCTTGCGCAGCACCCACACGCGGTTCAGCTCTTCCTTGGGCAGCAGCAGCTCTTCTTTTCGCGTGCCGGATTTCGAAATATCGATGGCCGGGAACACGCGCTTGTCCATCAATTTGCGGTCCAGATGGATTTCCATGTTGCCGGTGCCCTTGAACTCTTCGAAAATCACGTCGTCCATGCGGGAACCGGTATCGACCAGCGCGGAGGCGACGATGGTCAGCGATCCGCCCTCTTCGATATTGCGCGCCGCGCCGAAAAACCGCTTCGGACGCTGGAGCGCGTTGGAATCCACGCCGCCCGACAGCACTTTGCCCGACGGAGGAACCACGGTGTTGTACGCGCGCGCGAGACGCGTGATGGAATCGAGCAGAATCACGACGTCTTTCTTGTGCTCGACGAGGCGCTTGGCCTTTTCGATCACCATTTCGGCCACCTGCACGTGGCGGGAGGCCGGTTCGTCGAAGGTGGAGGAGATGACCTCGCCCTTCACCGAACGCTGCATGTCGGTGACTTCCTCCGGGCGCTCGTCGATCAGCAGAACGATGAGCGAGACCTCGGGATGATTCGCCGTGATCGAATTCGCGATCGACTGCAGCAGCATCGTCTTGCCTGTGCGCGGCGCGGCGACGATCAATCCGCGCTGGCCTCTGCCGATGGGCGTCAGCAGATCCATCACCCGGCCGGAGAAATTGTCGCGCACGGTTTCCATCTTCAGGCGCGACTGCGGATACAGCGGCGTCAGATTGTCGAAGAAGATCTTGTTACGCGCTTCCTCGGGCGGCTCGAAGTTGATCGCGTCAACTTTGATCAGGGCGAAGTACCGCTCGCCTTCCTTGGGCGGGCGGATCTGGCCGCTGACCGTATCGCCGGTGCGTAGATCGAAGCGGCGGATTTGCGACGGCGACACGTAGACGTCGTCCGGCCCGGGCAGATAGTTGTATTCGGGTGCGCGCAGGAAGCCGAAGCCGTCCGGCAGGCATTCCAGCACGCCTTCTGAGAAGATGAGCCCGCTCTTTTCGGCCTGCACCTGCAGGATCTTGAAGATTAGCTCCTGCTTGCGCAGCCCGGCGAATCCCTGCACCCCCAAATCCTTGGCGATGGTGTTCAGGTTCTGGATGCTCATGTCCTTGAGCTCCACCAGATCCAGGGCGCTGCCGTTTTTCTGCCCCTGGTTGCCCGCGGCGCGGCGGCGCTGATCGAACATTCGTCCGGCCGGTTGCGGCACGCCCTGCGCCTGGGGCTGAGCCTGCGCTGGAGCCGAGCCGGCTTCGGGCTTGACTTCAGGAGCCTTAGCGGCTTCCGGAGCCTGGGCTTCCGCCGCCGGCGAAGGATCGGCCGCCCTGGGGGCCGAATCCGCCGCCTTAGGTGCGTTATCCACCGCCTTGGGAGCGCCGTCGGCTACCTTCGGTTCGGGCGCTGCCTTTTCCTGTGCCTGCTTGGGCTCGGCGTGTTTCCGCTTCGGAGGAGCCTCCGGCTTTACCTCACTCTTGGACGCCTCGCCCTTGGCTTCCGGCTTGGGGGCCTCGGCTTCGCCGCCTGCCACCGTCACTGATTCTTGATTTTCGAGATCGCTTGCCAAATTTCCCTCACTCCCCGGCCTGTTGTGGCCGAGCATTCGAAGATCTCCCCTGCATATCCTTCGCGGAGATCCTTCGCGCTTTGATGCTTTTCTTTGTGCGTTTTCAGTTTGTCAATCTTCGTGGCAGCAACAATGTATGGCCGCCCATGGCATTCGAGCCACTCCCGCAGCTCGAGATCCTTTTCCATCCAGCCCCGCCTCGCGTCCAGCACGATCACCGAGAGCCGCAGCGAACCGCGCCCGGTCAGGTAGGAATCAATCAGCCGCTTCCACGAACTGGTGATTTCCCGGGGGACTTTTGCGAAACCATAGCCTGGCAGATCCGCGAAGCGGATCTCCTCGTCCACATGGTAGAAGTTGATCCACTGCGTACAACCGGGCCTGGAACTGGTTTTCGCCAGTCCATTTACTCCCATCAGCGCATTCAACAGACTGGATTTGCCGACGTTACTCCGGCCCAGAAACGCCACCTCGGATGCCCCCTCCGGCGGGAACTGATCCGGTCTGGCTGCACTTATTATAAACCGCGCCACGGTGCCTGCGTCACGCCTCTCGGTTTTCTGGCCCCTGGCGGCCGGCCCCTGGCCCCTAATGGGTTACTTTTTCTTCCCGCGACCGGGCGATGATCTCATCCACGCTCAGCATGCCCGGCAGCGCGGCCATCTCGATCTCGCGCTCCAGCGCGATCTTCAACACCTCGTCCATGGATTTGACGAAATGCAACTTCATATCGTTCCGGACTGTTTCCGGAATATCGGGCAGATCCTTCTCGTTGTCGGCGGGCAGGATCGCTTCGCGAATGCCGTAACGGTGCGCCGCCATCAGCTTCTCTTTCAATCCGCCGATCGGCAGCACGCGCCCACGCACCGTGATCTCGCCGGTCATCGCCACGTCGGCGCGCACCGGAATGGCCGTGAGCGCGCTGATGATGCTGGTGGCGATCGTAATGCCCGCCGACGGCCCATCCTTCGGGATCGCGCCCTCGGGAACGTGCAGGTGAATGTCCAGGTGCCGGTAGAAGTCGCGCGGCAGCCCCATGCCGTGGGAGCGGCTCCGCAGATAGCTCATCGCCGCCTGCGCCGATTCCTGCATCACGTCTCCCAGCTTGCCCGTGGTGGTCAGCTTGCCGCGGCCTTCCATGATCGCGGCTTCCGTGGTCAGGATCGACCCGCCGACCTCAGTCCAGGCCAGGCCCGTGGTCGCGCCCACCTCGTTTTGCTTCTCCCGCTCCTGATCGCGGAATTTCTGCGGGCCCAGCAGTTCGTTCACCTTGGCCGCATTGATCACCGTCTTGGGGTGCTTCTTCTTCGACTCGCTCTGCGCGTTGACGACGCCGCGCGCTATCTTGCGGCACACGTTGCCGATTTCGCGCTCCAGATTGCGGACGCCCGCTTCGCGCGTATAATGCCCGATCAACTCGTCGATGCCGGTCTCGTCGAATTCGATCTGCTCGGCGCCCAGGCCCGTGTCCCTCGTCTGCTTCGGAACCAGGAACCGCTTGGCGATTTCCTTTTTCTCGAGCTCCGTATAGCCGGACAGGCGAATCACTTCCATGCGATCCTGCAGGGCCGCGGGGATGGTGTGCATCACGTTCGCCGTGGCGATGAAAAATACCTGGCTCAGATCGTACTCGACGTCCAGATAATGATCCATGAACATGAAGTTCTGTTCCGGATCCAGCACTTCGAGCAGCGCCGACGACGGATCGCCCCGGAAGTCCGTGGACATCTTATCGACTTCGTCCAGCATGAAGACCGGATTGCGAACGCCGGCCTTCTTCATCATCTGAAGAATCTGCCCCGGCAGCGCGCCGATGTAGGTGCGCCGGTGGCCGCGAATTTCCGCTTCGTCCCGAACGCCTCCCAACGACAGGCGCACGAACTTACGCCCCGTAGCCTTGGCGATCGACATGCCGAGCGATGTCTTGCCCACGCCGGGAGGCCCGACAAAGCACAAAATGGAGCCTTTCGGATCCTTCACCAGGCGGCGCACCGCGAGGAACTCGAGAATGCGCTCCTTGATCTTCTCAAGGCCGTAATGGTCGCCTTCCAGCACTTCCTGCGCGTGCGGCAGATCGCGGATTTCCTTAGACTTCTTCTTCCAGGGCACGGCCAGCAGCCAGTCCAGATAATTGCGGGAGACCGTCGATTCAGCCGACATCGGCGGCATATTTTCCAGCCGCTTCAACTCCGCGATGGCTTTCTCATGCGCGTCCTTCGACATGCCGGCGGCGTCGATGCGCTTCTTCAGCTCGTCGAACTCGCTCTTTTCGCCACGCCCCAACTCTTTCTGGATCGCCTTGATCTTTTCGTTGAGGTAATACTCTTTCTGCGCCTTCTCCATCTGGCGCTTCACGCGGCCCTGAATCGTGCGATCCACGTTCAGCTTTTCGATCTCGATATCGAGCATCTCCGCGATGCGCGTCAGCCGGTCGATGGGATCGAAGATCTCCAGCAATTCCTGCTTTTCTTCGATCGCCAGCTGCAGGTTCGCACTCACCGTGTCGGCCAGCTTGCCCGGGTCATCGCCGCGAATGGCCGCCACCATGGTGTCGTAATTCACGTTCTGGCTCAGCTTGGCATACTGCTCGAACAAGCCGGTCACGCGGGAGGTCAGCGCGTCCAGCTGGGGACCCGCTTCCACCTTGAAATTAAAGACCTTAACCGTCGCCCGAAAATATCCTTCTTCTTCGGTGACCGAAACGATCTTGCCGCGTTCCACGCCCTCGACCAGGACCTTGATATTGCCGTCGGGCTGCTTCACGCTCTGGACGATGTTGGCCACCGTTCCGACCGAGAAAATCTCGTCCGGGCGAGGCTCGTCGACGCTGGCGTCATGCTGCGTGGCGAGGAAAATCTTCTTGTCCGCAGCCAAGGCCTCTTCGAGCGCCCGAACGCTGGATTCGCGGCCCACCACAAACGGCGTCATCATGTGCGGGAAGATGACCACGTCCCGGATGGGCATCATCGGAAGCTTGCGTGTATCTGATTTTTCTTTCGAAGAGAGCATTTTTAGGAGAGTAATCGGTAGACGGGGCGATTTTCTTGCGCTTCGCCCCCGCGGACCGGCCGATTAGCCAGCCTTCTCAAGCAGCGAAATATTGATCTTCTGCGTCATCACCATTTCCTTGGTGACGAGAAACTCACGGACCTTCTTGTACGAAGGCAGGTAGTACATCAGGTCCAGCATCAGATCCTCGAGGATCATGCGAAGGCCTCGCGCGCCCACTTTGCGCTCCATGGCCAGCTGGGCGATCGCCTCCAGGGCGTCATCGCTAAACTTCAGTCTAACATTTTCAAACTCGAACAGCTTCTGATACTGGCGGCTGATGGCATTCTTCGGTTTGGTGAGGATCTGGACCAAGGCGTCCTTGCTCAGGTCTTCGAGCACGGCCACCACCGGCAGGCGCCCGATGAATTCGGGAATAAAACCGCTCTTGATCAGGTCCATCGGCTGGACTTGCTCGAGCATGCTGACGTCGCGGCGTCCGCTCGAACCGGCGCGGCGCAACTTTTCCGCGCCCGTTTCCTCCTGATTGGAGAACCCGATGGTGCGGGTGCCCACGCGGCGCTGGATGGTTTTTTCCAGGCCCACGAACGCCCCGCCGCAGATGAACAGGATGTTGGTGGTATCCACCGGCGTGAATTCCTGATGAGGATGCTTGCGCCCGCCCTGCGGAGGCACGTTGGCGATGGTCCCCTCGAGAATCTTCAAGAGGGCCTGCTGCACGCCCTCGCCCGAGACGTCGCGCGTGATGGACGGATTCTCGTCCTTGCGGCCGATCTTGTCGATTTCGTCGATATATATGATGCCGGACTGGCAGCGCTGCACGTCCCAATCGGCGTTCTGCAAAAGACGGAGGATGATGTTTTCGACGTCCTCGCCCACGTAACCAGCCTCGGTGAGGGTGGTTGCGTCCACTATGGCAAACGGCACATCCAGAATGCGCGCCAGCGTCTGGGCCAGTAAAGTCTTGCCCGTCCCGGTCGGCCCGATCAGCAGAATGTTGGACTTGGAGAGCTCCACCTCGCCCGTCCTCTGCTTGTTCATCTGGATTCGTTTGTAGTGGTTGTAGACGGCTACCGCCAGCTTCTTCTTGGTGGCGTCCTGGCCAATGACGTATTGGTCCAGGTATTCTTTTAATTCCAGAGGCTTAGGGAGCTTATGCGGAGCCCCATACTGCTGTTCGTGCCGGTCGTCCTCCAGGATCGAATTGCAAACGCCAATACACTCGTCGCAAATGTAGGCGCGAGGGTAATCCGAGGGGGAGGAGATTAATTTTCCGACGACATCCTGACTCTTCTGGCAGAACGAACAACGTAAGGAATCATCGGAGCCAGCACGTTTTACCATGGTCTCCTGCTTAACTGAAAGAATAGACTGCGGACAGTTCCCATTATAGCGAAGTTTTGGGGAAAGCGACACAGGAACTGAAAGGAGGGTGGTCCTAGCTGCAAAACCGGCAATCAAGACGAGATCAATTCAACATGCCGTGCCGCTCCCCTCAGCGCGAGTACACCGCGGTCGAAGGTTGCCAATGTGCCTGCCGTGCGCCTTCGCTAGCGCCAACCAGATTTGTTGATGCCCCGTCAGTAATCCAGCTTCTGCGAACGCCTCGCTCAGATGCAGATCGTCCGGCCAAAAGGAATGCTCCGGCAGTTCGAGCAGATCATTCAATGCGGTCTGCGCGCCTCGGCAACCGACGGGTGATCCCGCCCAAACCGCGGATTGCTCAAGACCCGTCATAGGGCACATTCGAAATCCGACCTTCCGGCCTTTGTCAAACCAAGAGAGCGCCGCGCGATGATGAACGTAAGCCGGCCAAAGCAGCGCAATGAGAACATTCACATCCAGCAACAGAGGCTTCAATCCAGATCGTCCTCAAGCGCGAGCGTATGTTCAAGCGTAATGATCGGAGAGTCCTCCGGCAAAATGAACACCGGAACTCCGTTCTTCTTCTGAATGTGAAGCGCCGGACGCAGCCCTTGCCGGACCAAATCCGCAATGCTCCGAGGGAGATATCCTTCACGGCAGCCACGGAACGGGCCGCCTGATAGACGTCGCAGCGGATCGACCGCTACGCGAGCTCTTATTTCGCGAGTTTCTCCGTCTGCGCGACGTCGCGTACTGCGTGGCCCATGTACACCTGCCTCGGCCGGGCGATCTTCTGCTCCGGATCCTGGATCATCTCTTCCCACTGAGCCAGCCAGCCGGCTGTCCGGGGAATGGCAAACAGGACCGTGAACATCTCGGGCTTGAAGCCCATCGCCTGATAGATAATCCCTGAATAGAAATCGACATTGGGATACAGCCGCCGCTTGACGAAATATTCATCTTCGAGCGCGATTCTCTCCAGCTCGAGCGCGATGTCCAGTTTGGGATTCCGGCCGGTGACCTCGAAGACCTTCTCGGCCGTCCATTTGATAATCCTTGCGCGCGGATCGTAGTTCTTGTAAACCCTATGGCCGAAGCCCATCAGCTTGCCGTGCCCTTCCTTCACGCTCTTGATGAAAGCCGGAATGCGGTCCTTGGTTCCGATCTCATCGAGCATGTGCAGCACCTCTTCGTTCGCCCTGCCGTGCAACGGTCCGGAAAGCGCGGCCGCGGCGCCGGCAACCGAAAGGTACGGATCCGTCTGCGCGCTGCCGATGCAACGCATCGTGTTGGTGCTGCAATTCTGTTCATGATCGGCATGCAGGATGAAGAGAATATCGAGGGCCCGCGCGAGCACCGGGTTGGCCACGTACTTCGGCTCCACCATCTTCCACATCATGTTAAGGAAATTCTCGGCGTAGCTGAGATCGTTATCGGGATAGATGTAGGGGTACCCGAGGCTATGCCGGTAGGCGTATGCGGCCAGGGTGGGCATCTTGGCGATCAATCGGATGATCTGTAGCCTGCGCATCTCCGGGTCGGTGACATTCTTGGCATCCGGGTAAACCGTGGATAACGCGGCGACGGTACTGATCAGCATTCCCATCGGATGCGCGTCGTGGCGAAACCCTTCCAGGCCTTTCTTGGTGTACTCGGGAATCATCGTGTGATGCGTGATGGAGTTCACCCATTCGCCCAATTGCCCAGCATCAGGCAGTTCACCGAAGACGAGCAGATAGGCGACCTCCAGAAAGGTGCAGCGCTCGGCCAGCTGCTCGATGGGATAGCCTCGATAACGCAGGATTCCCTTATCGCCGTCAATGTACGTGATCCGGCTCTGGCAGGAGGCGGTATTCAGGAAGGCGGGGTCATAGCTCATGACGCCGAAATCATCCGGATCGCGTTTTATCTGCTTCAAGTCTTTCGCCCGGATATTGCCCTCGAAGAGCGGGACTTCGTAGGACGCATCCGTGCGGTTATCGATGATGGTTAGGCTGTCCTTATTCATGCCGAGACTCCTTTTGAAACGATATACTCCCGGAATACTGGGCATTCGGTGGGCCAAAATGAGGAGCGGCTAATGGGCCGCTGCGGCGTGAGAGAATCCTGCTAAATAATTGAAATAATGCAGTCTGATGAGAGGATCTGACTCGCGGTAGAACCGAGTGCCGATGGCGCTGAGCGAAATCACGCAAGTTTGGCCCAGTTCCACCTGCTTTTTCACCAAAGGGATCGTTCTTACCGCTCTATTCTCCTAACCTTCGGGTCTCTTGTCGAGGATGCGTGTGATCGCCGTCACTTGCGCCCGCGTAATAGCGTCACTCTCCCCGCAAGACCTCCAGCGGCTTCTGGCCGAGAATCCGGAAGCTGGCCAGCCAGCCAGCCGCGTTCGCCAGCACCGCTGTCAGCACGATGGCGATCGCCGACGCCTTGGGGTCGAAGTGAAAATGGGCGTCCAATAACCGCTTGAGCACCAAGCTTGAGAAGATCGAAGCAAGAAGCGCTCCCATCACTCCGGCGACGACTCCTAGCGTTAGGAACTCCACCGAAAAAATGCGAGCCACGCTGCGCCGCGTCGCGCCGAGCGTTTTTAGAATCACCACCTCGCGGATGCGGCGGAAGCGTGTCCCGGCGATGCTGGCGGCCAGGATGATCGCGCCGGCCAGAATCGCGAAGCCCGACAGGAAGCGGATCACCAGGGCGATCTGATCCACCACCTGCTGCACGATCTCCAGCGCGTCGGCGACGTTCACCACCGTTACGGTCGGAAATTTTTCGTACGCGTTCTTCTGGAATGACCCCACCAGGGGGGGCTTCATCCGCACGCCTCCGTAGAAAATCACCGGCAGGCCTTCGAGCGGCTTCGGGTTGAACACGAACTCGTTGGCCGCGCTCACGCGAATCGCCTCGGTCTGATGCACGGCGACGACGCGCGCGCCGATGGTCCGTCCGGACGCCTCCATTTCAATCCATGCGCCGGGATGCAGATTCAAGATGCGCGAGGCGTCCTCAGCGATGCTCACCACCGGCTCGGTGGTGCCAGGCTTCCACCAGGCACCCTCCAGAACCTTGGTCTGCTCGGGAATTTCGTTCTCCCACATGACGGAGCGCGAATAGGTAAACCGCCTCGCCATGCCCAGGAGCTTCATGTCCGCCAGGCGCGTGCCATTGACGGTCACCAGGCGAGCGCTGACGCTCGGCACGAATTCCGGCGTGCCTTCGACGCCTTGCTGTTTGGCGAGCAATTCCTTCAGCGGCTCGACTTGCGCCTGCGTGACACCGACCAGAAACACGTTCGGCATGCCGGGAGGCGCGGTCTTTACGATCTGCCCGACCAACGAATCCTGAATCAGATAGACGCTCAGCGTGAACATTACGCCGAGGCCGAGCGCGACCAGAATCGCCTGCGCCTGATTGCCCTGCCGGTGCAGATTCGCCAGGCCCTGCCGGACCAGGGAAGGAATCCTCCACGGCGAGCGCTTCAGAAACTCGCGAATCCCGCGCAGCAGCAGCCAGGCGACTCCGGTGAGCGCGATCAGGCTGGCGACCAGTCCTCCGGCGAAGTATCCGCCGACCTTCGGCGATTCCGCCAGCCACGAGGCGACTCCGCCGATGCCGAGCAGAATGATTCCGCCCACCGCCAGCGCCTCGCGGCCCTCGCCTAGCCTCTGACGCCACGGCAGCCTCGCTTCCGGCATATCGCGCCGCAGGATCAGGCCCGGGCGGATCCTGCGGATCGCCAGGAGCGGAGGCAGCGTGAACAGGAGCGTGGTCATGAGGCCGACCAAGATCCCCTGGGCCGCCGCTTCGATATGCCAGCCCATGGCTCCGCCCACCGAGAAGAACTTCGTGATCAGCCGGGGCAGGATTTCCTCGACGACACGGCCCACGGCGACTCCGGCGATGCCTCCCAGCGCGCCCAGCATGAGCGTTTGCAGTGCGTAAATGCGGATGATTTCGTTCGAGGTCGCGCCGATGGACTTCATCACGGCGATGTTGTCGAGCTTCTGCTGTAGGTGCGCGTGCATCGCCATGCCGACGCCGATCGCGCCGACGATCAGGGCGATCAGGCTGACCAGGCTGAGGAAGACCGTGGCCCGATCGAGGCCGTTGGTGATGATCGGATGCGACTGGCGAAAGTCGGCGACCAGGGATTCGGGCAGCGCGGACTTAATCGACTTGCGGACCTGTTCCACTCCGGGCGCGCCGGGGTTCAGTTTGAATAACAGGCGCTCGGCGGCGCGGCTGCCCAACTGCATCAGGCCGGTGCGCGCCAGGCCGTCGCGAGACATCATCAGGCGCAGGCCGATGTTCATGCTGCCCGACATGCGGTCCGGCTCGGAGACGACCGCCGCGACGATCGTATAATTCTGCCCGCCGACGCGAATCATGTCGCCGACCTTCAGGTTCAGCCGGATCAGGAGATCCTCGCCGACGGCGACCCGTTCCGCGCTCAAGGCCTGCGCCAGAGGCATCTCCGGCGACAGTTTTACTTGACCGTAGTAGGGATACTTCGATGGATCGACCGCCTTGATCGAGACGAGCAAAGGAGTCGAGGCGGGATCGGTCGACGAGGCCATGGAAAATGTTTCCGTGATAAGGGTGCGTTCCACGTTGGGGATGGCGTCGAGCGCGGCAAACTGCGCGTCGGTGGGCATGGCGAACTGGCGCGCAGTCAAATCGGCGGCCATCACCGTGCGAGCTTCCTTGGTCAGCATGCCCTTAAAGCTTTGGCTGAACCCTCGCACGCCGGACAGGGCGCCCACGCCGGCGGCCACGGCGAGGATCACGAACAGGAATTTCGTGAGCGACGACCGCGTCTCACGCCAAGCGATGCGGCCAGCGGTTTTGAGAGAGAGGTTCATTTGCGGCCTCCGGTACCGAAGGGGACAGACCTCTCTGTCCACGCGGCGCAGGGCAAAAGCGGTTCTAGCGGACGGGTGAGGCCGCCTTGGGACAGAGCGGACTGTCCCCTTCGGGCGATCGTCATCGGCGCACCTCGTCATTCACAACAAGGCCATCTTTCAAAGTCACAATCCGGTCCGCGCGGTCCGCAAGCGCCGGATCGTGCGTGACAAGTACCAGCGTCGTGCCTTCGCGCTCGTTCAGCTTGAGCAGCAAATCCAGCACCAGGGCGCCGTTGACGCTATCGAGGTTGCCCGTCGGCTCGTCGGCCATCAGAATCGGAGGTTGCATCATGAAAGCGCGCGCGAGGGCCACGCGCTGCTGTTCGCCTCCGGACAACTGGACGGGGTAGTGATCCAAGCGGTCGGCCAAACCCACGCTGGTAAGCAATTCGCGCGCGCGTTCCAGGCCTGATTCCACGTCGCGCCCGGCCAGTTCATGCGGCAGCAGTACGTTTTCCTCGGCCGTCAGCGTCGGGATCAGTTGATAGGACTGAAACACGAAGCCGATCTTTTCGCCGCGCACAAGAGCAAGCTTGTCCTCGCTCAGACCGGTGATGTCGACACCGGCCACCACTACTTTTCCGGACGTCGGCGTGTCGAGCCCGGCGAGCAGACCCAGCATCGTGCTTTTTCCGCTGCCCGAAGCGCCCATGATCGCCACAAACTGGCCCTGCGGAACCTCAAGATCGACCCCTCGAAGAATCTCCACCGTGTGCGTGCCCGTGTTGATGGCCTTGGTGAGGGAATGCGTGGACAAAATTGTCATCTGTATACATCTTAGAATGGCATCAGATGCGTCCCGCCTTAATTTTTCTACTCCTGCTTGGTCTCGTTGGCTGTTCCAAACATGACGAGCCCGCGGCGCGCGAGACTCCCACACCCGCAACGCCTCCGCCCGCCGCACCGGTTGTAAAAGATAGCCGGCACGTGCTGCTCGTGTTCGGCGATAGCCTGAGCGCGGGATTCGGACTCGAGCCTGGCCAGAGCTTCCCCGATTTCCTGCAGAGGAAGTTGGATGCGGAAAAGCTGCCTTGGCACGTGATCAATCAGGGCATCAGCGGCGATACCACCGAGGGCGGCGTGGCGCGGCTCGATTCGGGGCTCGCCGTGAAGCCGGAGGTGGTGGTGCTGGAACTCGGCGGCAACGACGGCCTGCGCGGGCTGCCTCTCGAAACAACGCGCGCGAACCTGAACCACATGATCGAGGCGTTCCAGAAAGCCGGCGCCAAAGTCGTGCTGGCCGGCATGACGCTGCCTCCCAACTACGGCCCGGATTACATCAGGCAATTTGAGAAGATCTACCACGATTTGTCGAAACAGCACAAGACGATTTTGATCCCCTTCCTGCTGGCCGACATCGTAACCAGCGATATGCGCTACATCCAGAAGGACGGTATCCATCCGACGGCGGAGGGATGCGAAATTGTCTCGGGAACCGTTCTGCGGGCGGTGAGGCCGCTGCTGACGAAGTGATTGACGTGGCGTACGGTCGGTAGCCCCAACAGGCGTCGAGAAGGCACGCACGAGTGCGTGCGCCACAACCAAGCGGCTCGGGGCGAGTGCGCTAGAATGATTGCCTCATGCACAATCCCAAGCCCGAAGCCGTACAAGCTCGCGATCTTCGGACCTATCGGCATTTCGACCTGCTGCTGGCTATCTTCCTGGTTGTTCTCCTGATTTCCAATTTGGTGGGGCAGAAGCTGTGCGCCATCGGACCGTTTGTCATCAGCGGCGCGCAATTGCTGTTTCCGCTTACCTACATTTTTGGCGACGTATTCACGGAAGTGTATGGCTACGGAGCGTCGCGGCGTGCCATTTGGCTCGGGTTTCTGGCCAACGGGCTGCTGGCGATCATGGGATTGATCACTGTCTGGCTTCCGCCCGCGCCGGGATGGACGCATCAGGACGCGTTCGCCACCGTGTTTTACCAGATCCCGCGGCTGATCGTAGCGAGCCTGGTGGCGTTCTGGTGCGGTGAGTTCACCAACTCCTACACGCTGGCAAAGATGAAGCTCTGGACCAGCGGAAAGGCGTTGTGGACGCGCACGGTCGGCTCGACCGTCACCGGCCAATTTGTCGATACGGTGATTTTGGTGATTATCGGATTCGCCGGCACCGCGCCCCCGCTGACGCTGGTGAAACTCGCCGCCTCGGGGTACATCGGCAAGGTAGTGTATGAAGTGGTTGCGACCCCGCTGACGTATCTGGTGGTCGGGTTTCTGAAGAAGGCGGAGGGGCTGGACGCGTTCGATTATCACAGCGACTTCAACCCGTTCCATGTGGGGACGAAGTAGGAATTTGACCCTACAGATCGCTTAATACGCACACATCCGGCAGATTGCGATAATCCTCGGCGTAATCGAGGCCGTAGCCGACCACGAATTCATCGGGAATCTCGAAGCCGCGGTAATTCACCTCGACAGGCCTCTGGCGGCGGGTGGGTTTGTCGAGCAGTGTGGCGACCCGCAGCGATTTGGGCTTACGCTGCTTCAGCAATTGCACCAGGTAGCTGAGCGTAACGCCGCTATCGACGATGTCTTCCACCACGATGACGTCATAACCCTCCACGCTGACGTCAAGATCCTTGGTGACCTTCACTTCGCCGGAAGTGGTCTTGCCGCGCCCGTAGCTCGAAATGCCCATGAACTCCAGCCGGACCGGCGTTTTCATGGCGCGCGCCAGATCGGCCAGGAAGAAGCAGGCTCCTTTCAAGATTGCGATCAGGTAAATGGGGCCGGTGGGCAGATCCTCGTCGATCTGCGCGCCCAATTCCTGGATTCGCGACTGAATCTGGTCGGAGCTGATCAGCACGCGGAGCGTTGACATAACCGTCGATTGTACCGCCGATTGGAACCAGACGATTGGAACTAAAAGAGACGCGTGCTTCCCGGACCGATGTGGATGTGCGGCGCCGTGGCCTTGCCCTGCATCGCGGCGCGGAAGGCGTAGTAGGGAATGGAGCGCTGGGTCAGATACTGGCGCAGCCAGATGCCTTCGGGCGAGTCGGGGCGCACGGCCACGTCGACGCGTCCCGTATGGTCCAGCCCCAAGGCCTTGTGAACGGCCGTCATCCCATGCGCGCTGATGGGAAACGGCTCGGAGAACTTCTGTTGGAAGGCAAGAGTGAGCTCCTGCAGTTCCTTCGAACCGATGAACCGCGTTCCGGCGGTTTTCTCCTCTGGTGGCCGCGTCTCGGCGCGGGCCATGGCGGCGATGTCCCGCAATAGCGCGGCGAGCTTCTCCGCGCGGCCGAGGGTATCCTCGCGGCTGGAGAGTTCGGCTTCAAGGGCCGCCCGCTCCGCGGTGGGGGCGGCGCCACTGGCGATCAACTCATTCATTTTATTTAGCATTTCTTGTACGCGATCCACCCGGCGGCGAGCCGCCTCCACCATGTCGGAGCCTTGCTGCTCCGTAAGATCCTCCACCCGGATCTGGGCGGAAAAGGTGCGCGAGAGAACGTCGTCGTCGACGGCGTCGTCCAGATTCCGGCGCGCTTCGGCAGCCTTGACGGGCGGAAGAGACCCGGTCCTCACAAGCCCTTCAATTCGCTGCATTTCCCGCCGCGCACTGGCGACGCCCGGCGAATCCTGGGCGGGAAGCGTTGCAAGAAACGCGAAACAAAGGAGCCATCGCATTGGAATTTGCCTCAATTGTAGTACGATACGGGAAGGAGAACATTCCTGGGTTTCGCGAAGAAGACGGAGCAGATCACCCCTGAGCAGCTCTGGCATGCCGCCACGGAAGCGGCTGCGTCGAAACAGGCCAAGGATATTGTGGTTCTCGACCTTCGCGACGTCACCTCCTTCGCCGACTTTTTCGTGATCGCCAGCGGCGCCAACGCCCGCCAGATTCAAGCCATCGTGGACGAAATCGAACTGCAGCTTCAGAATTTGGGGGAGCGGCCCAACAGCGTGGAGGGCTATCAGAACGCCGAATGGGTGCTGGTGGACTATGGCGATTACCTGATCCATGTTTTCAATGAGAAAGCCCGGCAGTATTACGATCTGGAACGCCTCTGGCGCGATGCCAAGCGCGTGAAGCTATAATCCGATTGCTTTAGGGCAATTTGTATCGTAATGTAATCTCTGAGGTCATACACCCCATGAAGAAACTACTTGTTGTTGCTGCCTTAACGGCGTTCGGTTCCCTGTCGGCATTTGCCGGCGAGTGGAGCGGCGTCATAGCCGATTCGAAATGCAAACACACGGACGCATCGGAAAAGTCGATCGCCTGCACGAAGAATTGCGTAAAGGGCGGCGCGGAAGCGGTGTTTGTCACCTCCGACGACAAGGTGCTTCACATCGATAAAGCATCCTTGGAGAAAGTTCAGCCGCACCTGGGCCACAAAGTGAAGATCACCGGCTCGGTGAACGGCGACACCGTGACCATCGAAAGCATCACGATGTAGTTAGGTGGATGTCAAAAAAAGGGGACAGAGCGGTCTGTCCCCTTTTTCAACAACTTCTTAGCGTTTTACCGGCTCGAACTCAATCATCAGCCGCCCGGCGGCGCCCTTGTATTGAATACGAATGTCTTTGGGCTTTACCTTTCCGCTGATGGAGAAATAGAGCAGGCCCTCGACAGGGGTTTTCGTGTCCTTGTCGGGGAGAATTTTCGCGGTCAGGGCAGCCAGAGCCGGCGATTCCTTTGCGTTGTCGTCGATCTGGGTGCCCTTGATCACGTCCCTCTGTACGGTTCCCGGACTGGAGCCAAGCCCCCCGCCGATCCCTCCCGCGTAAATCCCGGTCTTGCTGCCGTCCGCAGTGCCGCGCTTGACGATCAGCTCGCCTTTGCCGGCGATCTCCGAGGGCGCTAGCGCGGTGGAGCGCTGCCCGTCCTTGCCGATCATCGTGAAATCGTCCGGAGCGACCCGCAGCGGCGTGTTCCCTTTGGGAATCACCTTGACCTTCGCGAGAACGTAGCCTGGTCCGATATCGGCCCCGATGGCCGCCATGACGTCGTCGTGGTTGAGGATCAGGCTGGCTTCGAGATCGACATCGTCGTTACCAGCCTGGCCGGGGAGATTCTTGCGCTCGCCGGCGAAGCAGAAGAGGGTTGCCGCGAGCGCCAAGATGAGGGCCTTGGGCAGAAAATGGGGACAGACCGCTTTGTCCACGGCCAATGGGAAAAACGGTCGTCGAAGAGTGGAGGCTGGGACAGAGTAGCCTATCCCCATTTTCTTTGGATTCTTCATAAACTCAAGTCTCCAGCACGTTGGCGGATTTCCAGGCAGCCGCAGCCCGTCGGCAGCACCTTCCCTGGGTTTAGACGGCAGCCGGGGTCGAACAGTTTCTTGAAGCGCGCGATCATGTCGAGCGTGTCAGGGGTGAACTGGTGCCCCATCATATCCATTTTCTCCATGCCGACGCCGTGTTCGCCGGTAATGGAGCCTCCCGCGTCGATGCAGTATTGAAGAATCTCGTTGCTGGCTTTCTTGACCCGCTCCAATTCACTCGGAATATGCTGATCGAAAAGGATCAGCGGGTGCAGATTGCCATCGCCCGCATGGAAGATATTGCTGATCTTGAAGCCGTAGCGCTCGCCGACCTCATGGATGAACCTCAGCGTTGGCGCGATTTTGGTGCGCGGCACCACGCCGTCCTGCACGTAATACGACGGGCTGACTCGGCCGACGGCTCCAAAGGCGTTCTTGCGGCCCTTCCAAAGTAGGTCGCGTTCCTGGGCGTTGCGGGCGACGCGGAACTCGCGGGCGCGGCATTGCCGGCAGACCTCCCTGATGTGTTCGACCTGCTCCTCGACGGCTTCGCGAAGGCCCTCCAGCTCGACTAACAGGACGGCGGCGGCGTCCATGGGATACCCCGCGTGCGTGGCCTCCTCGATCATGCGCAGCATCACGCCGTCGAGCATCTCCACCGCGGCGGGAGTGATCGCGCGGGCGGTGATCTGCTGCACGGTTTCGCCCGCGTCCTCGGCGCAGTCATAAATCGCGAGAATCGTCTTGACCATTTCCGGCTTGCGCATCAGCCGCACGATGACCTTGGTAATCAGCGCCATGGTACCTTCCGAGCCGACCAGCAATCCGGTTAAGTCGTAGCCCTCGCCTTCGGTCGACGTTTGGATGACACTGCCATCGGGCAGCACGGCTTCGACGCCGAGGACGTGATTCGTGGTGACGCCATAGGCAAGCGTGTGCGGTCCGCCGGCGTTTTCACTCACGTTGCCGCCGATGGTGCAGGCACGCTGGCTAGAGGGATCGGGGGCATAGAAATAGCCGCTGGCTTCGACGGCCTGCGTGATGTCGAGGTTCACGACGCCGGGCTGAACCACGGCACGCTCATTGCCGAGGTCGATTTCGAGGATGCGGTTCATCCTCGAAAACGAAACGACGATGCCGCCGGCCCGCGCGATGGCTCCGCCCGATAGGCCGGTGCCCGCGCCGCGGCCAACGAGGTTCAAATTGTACTCAGCGGCCAGCTTGACGATAGCGACGACGTCGGCCGTCGATCGCGGAAAGACGACCACGTCGGGTCGCGATTTGTCGACGCCACCGTCGTATTCGTAAAGCGTCAGATCCTCGGGCTTGTAGAGAACTCCGCGGGGCCCGAGGAGTTGTTCGAGGCTTTGGAGCAGAGGCAAGCTACGAGTTTATCGCGTCACACGCAGCGGCGACGCCGTCTTCGGCGGCCAGCGCGGTGGCGATGGATTGGGCCCGCTCCGAAAACGACTTCCGGCCGAGAATCTCTTCGATGCGCACCGCTGCGCGGAAGCGGTTGTAGACGGACCGGGGGATGACCCTCGCCACTTCCAATCGCGCCATGCGATAAGCGTTATCGGGCTGATCGAAATTAAACGGTACGACCAGGCTCGGGACACCGGCGCGAAGAACCTGCGCGGTGGTGCCGACGCCGCCCGAATGAACCACAGCGGCGGCACGGCGAAACAGGGCGGCGTACGGAGCGTAGGGAAACGCGGAGACTCCGGGAGGCAACTTCGCGGGGATGTTCTCGGGATGGCCGCCGGTGAGGAGCAATGCCCGGAGTCCGAGGGAGTGCACCGCGGCAGCGCTGTCTTCATAGAATCGACCGGCGGCGTTCACCGCGGTCGAGCCGAGAGTGAATACGACCGGCGGAGGACCAGCGTCAAGGAAGCGGGCGAGCGCGGGATCGAGCGCCTTCGAGGCGGCCTGATCGCCATCGTAGAAGCAGAAGCCGGTCTGGCGGGTTTGGGCGGGCCAGTCAGGCTGAGGCTCGCCCAGCACCTTGGAAAACATAGCAAGCACCAGCGAGGGCGAGTGCTGGCCGTCGAGCAGCGGGTTGTCTTTGAGAGGCGGGAGGCCACAGGATCGGCGAAATTCGGCGAGAGGCTTGACCCAGCGGCGAGTGTGTAGATCGGCAGCCGTACGCAGGGCTTTCCCCCACCAGGGGTTGAGGAATCGGGGCCCTCTGGCGAGCGAGCCAGGGGTTCCGGGAACGGCAGGAGGTTCGTGCGCGGAAAAGAAGCTCATGGGTGCCAGGACTGTGGAGACCCAAGGTATGCCGAGCTGTTCGGATAAAAGAGGCGCGGCGAAGACAATAGGATGGCCGACGAGCAGATCCGGGCGGGCGGCTTCGAGAATCGCGCGCAGCTCGCGGTAAATTTCGGGGACCGTGGGCATCAGAAGATCGCGGAAGAGATGCTCGACGCCTTGCCGGGAGTTGAGGATGCGCTTGTACCTCTCGCGGTCAGGAAGGATCAGATTCGATCCGAGAGGTGTGAAGGCCAGACCGGCTGCCTCCACTCGGGCTTGATACAGAGCGGGCGCGGCAATCAGGGGCTGGCAGCCGCGGTCGCGCAGGCCGAGGGCGAGCGCCATATAAGGATGAAGATCGCCCAGGGAGCCGAGGATGGCGATGACGATGCGTTTCATGAATTAACGGAGCAGGACCGCGCTTCGAGCATTCAGGCTTTCGAGTTTCCGAAGACCGGTATGCCCGCATGCTGGCGCATGGCGGTTCAGTGTCGAGGTTGACGCGCCATGCGTCAAAGGTGGTGCTACCCCTTGATGCTCTTCGACCCCGCGTCAAAGGCGACCGGGCCCTTGCGGAAGTATGATTCGTTGGCCATGTGGCAGGCGATGGCGGCGTGGTTGCCGAATACGGCGTCCTCGACGACGGGCTGGCGCGATTTGACCGCCTGGAAAAAGTTCATCATGTGCGGCGAAAGATCGTCATAGTCGTTGCTGCGATAGACCGTATCCTCCATGATGGCCTCGCGCTGTTCCTTGTTGTGGGCGCGCCAGTCGGCCACGTACTGCGCGCGCATCTTGCGCGGGAATCCGCCGGAGTAGTAGCTCGGCGACGTGTCGATGCCGCGCTGCGGCGAATAGCGGACCTCGCGGCCGGTCACGTCGATGATGCCCTTGGGGCCCATGAACCGCGCCAACTCCGGAGTGTCCGTACCGAGGCCGAGGCGCACATAGACCGGGACGCCGTGATAATCGAACAGCACTACGTGGAGGTCCGGCATGTTGCGTCCGTCTTTCCAGGTGAAAATCCCACCCAGGGCGGAAGCCGAGCGCGGGGGCTCGTTCCAGCCGAGCGTGAACAGCATGCCGCTGAGCAGGTGGACCATCAGGTCGCCGCCGACGCCGGTTCCATACTCTTTCCAGCAGCGCCAGCGCGCGAAGCGCTCTGGACTGAAGGGAATTTTCGGCGCGGTGTAGAGCCATGTGTCCCAATCGAGATTCTGCGGCGACAGATCGAGCGGCGGAGGATACTCCCAGGCGCCGGTCGGGCTGTTGCGGCCGAGCGTCAGCTCGATCATCGACACGTCGCCGATGGCTCCACTGCGATACAGTTCGCGGGCCTTGGCGTAGATCACGCTACTGACGCGCTGCGAGCCGATCTGCACGATGCGCTTGTTCTTCGTCGCGGCGTCCACCATGTCGAAGCCTTCTTCGGCGGCGTGGGACATGGGCTTTTCGCAATAAATATCCTTGCCGGCGTTGCAGGCATCCACCACCACTTTGCGATGCCAATGATCGGGCACGGCGGCGACGATGCAGTCGATGTCTTTCCGCTCCAATAAGTCTTGATAGCGGCGCGTCACGGGGAGGCTGGCATTGCCGGTGATCTCGCGAGCCAGCGTGTGGCGGCCGTCGTAAAGGTCGGCCGCGGCGACGCATTCGATTCCCGGCAAGGAGATGGCGGTCTCCAGCAATCCGGAGCCTTGCATGCCGATGCCGACCATACCGAAGCGGACGCGGTCACTGGGCGCGGTCTGCTGCGGAACAGGCGCGGCTTCGAGCGCGACGACGTTGGCGGCGAGGGCGGACGTCTTCAGAAATTCGCGGCGAGTGTTCATAGAAATTACTTCCTTATGGGTTGGATCGAGACTTCTTTGAAAAACACGACATCGTGGTCGCCATGGTTCTGCAGTCCGAACCAGCCGGAATTAGGCCTAAGTCCGCGTTGGGGCTCAAACCAGAACTTCTTCTCGGGAACGGGCTGGCCTTCGGTGTAATCGGCGACCTTCACGCCGTTTAACATGACGATTGTGTGCGGCCCATCGAGCGTGATCTCCATGGTGTTCCACTCGGGGCCCGGCTTCCAGGCTTTGGCGAGCGGCTTGGTGAGCGAATAGAGCATGCCTGTGGAATGCGTATCGTCTTCCGGCGGATCGGTGCGCTCCGGATGATTGTCGATCTGCACTTCGTAGCCGTAATGGACCGGCATCCATTCTTCGCGCGGCTCGATTGGGATTCGGATGAACACGCCGGAGTTGTCGTTCTCATCGCGCATACGGAAGACGACGCGGAGGCGGCAGTCGGCGATAGGGCCGGCGGTCCAATAGAGCAGGCCCATGCCTCCTTGCGTGTGAATTTCGCCGTTGACCACGGTCATGCCTCCGGGGCCGACGTGCTTCCAGGCGTTTAGATCCTTCCCGTTGAAGATCGGCGTCCAGCGCGAGGGGTCGCCCTTGCAGGCATTGGGAATGTCGGCGGCAAAGGAAACTGTTGAAATCGCCAGGGACAGGAGGAAGGTACTTGCTCGAATGAAAGGAAGCATCGGAGGGTATCGTATCACCCCGGTGGCTAGCTGTGCCCAACGCTCTTCGCAGGTACCACCTCGGCCGGCTCATGAACGTGGCCGCGCTGGCGGTTCTCGACGATGGTCTTCACCGCCTCAAGGGCTTCCAGGGACAGGACGCCGGCCTTGCCGGGTTCGGTGTGAAGCAGGAAGTCGTCGATCGAAAGGATGCCTACCAGGATCCCCTCGTCGGTGACCACGGGCAAGCGCCGGACATTTTGAGCGACCATAATGGAAAGTGCGTGCGATAGTTCGTCGCGGTCCAGGCATGTGAATACCCGCGGCGGAACGACATCCTGAACGAGAACTTCGGAGGCAAGGAGGTTTCGGGTGCCGAGAGCAATGCAAACGTCGCGGTCGGTGATTATACTCACGACATGGCCTTGCTCGTCGACGACGGGCAACGCGCCGCAGCGCTCCATCCACATAATCGCCGCCACTTCGGCGAGATTGTTCCCCGGCCGGCATGTGGCGACATTTTTGATCATACGTTCCCTGATTCTCATGGCAACCTACGCTCCCCCACGGAGTGACGTCCATTCGCTTGCTGTTACAAGAAGCAGCACGGGCGATAAAAAGCAGCACCGTCCGCTCACCATCGTGACAAATGAAGGATACTCCAGTGCGACCTTTGCAAGCCGCCCTCCAGTCGCTAGGCCCTTGAGCCCTTTAGGGAAAACCGCATTACAGGCAGGCATGATGGGGGCCTACACGCAAGGGGTGGGTCAGATCACCCAAGCAAGCCGGAGGAAGGGAGGAGAGAGAGGGGATAACTATCGTCGTATCAGCAATCCACCAATGGCCGGAAGATTGCAATATGGGCTGCGATGAGCAAGGATGACGCTCCGCTGGTCGTGATCCGGGAAACGCGAGAGGCTTGTGACCTGGCCTGCGCAACCTGCCGAGTCTCGGCAGCCCAACGACAGCACCCATCGACACTCAGCATACAGGAAGAGATCCAGCTTCCCGAGCAAACCTATCGTGTTCATGTTCCGCGATAACGGAGCCGGATCTCTTCCCGACATACGAAGGCAGGATCAGGCGCCGCAGCGGTAGTGCGCGCAGCACGGAGGAGGGGGCGGCTTTGTGAAGCACTTATCCAAATATATGAGGTTGGCGGCGTTAATCGCGATCGTCGCCATCAGTTTGTCCAGTGCGACGAGAAGGTCTTTCTCGGTGCATGAAAAGGCGTTCTACGCCGACGATGCAACCATTCAGTTCGTGAACCCGGGCTTGATTATCACCGTGAACTCGGCGAGCATCGGCTCCGGCGGAACCATTACTGTGACCTATACTCTGACCAGCACCAGCGGCCAGCCTCTGGATGCTTCGGGGGGCACTACGCAAGGCGCAGTCAGCGTCAGCCTCGTTGCGGCGACGCTTCCCAATGGTTCAGGCGACTACACAGCGTATACCACCCGTGCAGCGAGCGGAACTCTGCTGCCATCGACGCTGCAGCCGGGCGCGGACTCAGGCGGTTCGACCACCAGCCTGGGCTCCGGACAGTATCAATACACGTTCGGGACCAAGGCGCCTAGCGGCTACGATCCGAGCGCCACGCACACCATCGGCATTTACGGCTCGCGGAACCTGACGGCATATAACTTAGGCACGAATTACGCCAGCACTACTTATAACTTCGTACCGAACGGGAACAAGGTGACGCACATCAACGACGTCATCAAGACGGCGAGTTGCAACAACTGCCACGACCAGCTTTCCGCGCACGGCGGCTCGCGGCGCGGCCTCGACATGTGCGTGCTCTGCCATACGCCGCAGAATCTGGATCCGAATGACGGAAAGACCTTCGATGCGAAGGTGTTCTTCCATAAGATCCACATGGGCGCAAGCCTGCCGAGTGTCATTGCGGGCGGGAAATATGAGGTTACCAACAGCCACGGCACGTTCGATTATTCCAAGGTGGTTTTCCCGGCCGATCCGGGCGACCCCAGGCGCTGCGAAACGTGCCACTCCCAATCGACAGGAGCTACGCAGGCCACCGCATTCCTGACCAAGCCGACGCGCGCGGCGTGCGGTTCGTGTCACGACAACTTGAATTTCGCGAGCGGCGCGAATCACGCCGGCGGCCCGCAGGCGGACGACACTCAGTGCGCAACCTGCCACGTTCCGCAGGGCGAGGTCGACTTCGACGCCTCGATCCTGGGCGCGCATGTGGCGCCGACCGCGTCAAGCCTGCTGAGCGGGTTGGCGGTGACCATCACCAAGTTGACCAACGGCACGGCCGGATCGGCTCCGGTGGTTTCGTTCACGGTGAAGGATGGTTCGGGAAATCCACTGCTGCTGACGCAGTTGAGCTCGATCTCCTTCACAATGGCCGGTCCAACCACGGACTATGGCTATACGAGTTTCGGCAGCGACGTAACGACTCCCGGCTACGTGACCGAGAGCGCGACGAAGGCCGCCTGCGACACGAGCGGAAACTGCCAGTACACCTTCACCCACAAAGTTCCAGCCTCGGCGACAGGCACCTATGCGATGGGCGTCGAAGCGCGGCGCAGCGAGACGGTTCTGCAAGGCACCAGCAAGCAGCAGAGCATTCAATACGGCGCGAAGAACCAGGTTGTGTACTTCTCCGTGGATGGCTCCCCGGTGGCGAACCGCCGCTCCGTGGTCCAAATCAGCAACTGCAACAATTGCCATGTGGCGCTTTCGATTCATGGCACGCTGCGCAACCAGACGGAATATTGCGCGCTCTGTCACAATCCGTCCAATACGGACGCGAGCGTGAGGTCCTCGGCAATTGTGCCCTCTGACAAGTTGGCTCCGCCGCAGGGGATCAACTTCAACCTGCTGGTGCATAGAATCCACTACGGTATTAATATGCAGGCTTCCAACCGGACGTACATCGTGGTCGGGTTCGGCGGAAGCCACAACGATTTCAGCGGGACGCTTTTCCCCGCCATGAGCCCCACGGGCGAGGCAACGGATACGCGGAATTGCTCGCTGTGCCACATCAATTCAAGCGAGCAGAATCTGCCCGTCGGGTTGAACCAGGTCGTGGATCCGCAGGGACCGATAAATCCAATCCAGGCGACAGCGTCGGCCTGCTCCGGCTGTCACGTCGACAATGCGAGCGCGATTCATTTCGCCTCGAACACAACCATCCTTGGCGAATCCTGCACGGTTTGCCATGCAACAGGCGCCGCGTACGCCGTCAACCAAGTGCATGCCCAATACTAAATCCATTCTGCTAATCGCACTGCTCGCCTCGGCCGTGCGAGGGCAAGATGCGAAGGCGCCGGATTCCCCCCCGGCGCCCGCATCGCCCTACGCCGGCTCGGACACATGCGGAACCTGCCACGAGGATATCGCCAAGGCGTTCGCCAAGACTCCACACCATCTGGTGGACGGCAAGGATACAAAGAGGGGATTCCATGGGCAGGCCTGCGAGTCCTGCCACGGGCCGGGCGCCAAGCATGCGGACTCAGCCTCGGCGGCGGACATTCGGAATCCGGGCAAGCTGACGCCGGCCGCGGTTGACCAGGTCTGCCTGACCTGCCATGTGAATCAGCCGACACACATCGGCCGGCTCCAGTCGAGCCACGCCAAGGATCAGGTGGCCTGCACCACATGCCACAAGATTCACGACGCCGGAGCGGAGGCGCTGGTCACGCGGAAAACGGTCTCCATCAACAAACTGTGCGAAGGCTGCCACCTGACCGTGGTGGCGCAGTTCCAGCAGCCCTACCACCACCGGGTACCGGAGGGCGCGATGAGCTGCGTCGACTGCCACAATCCGCACGGGAGCATCAGGCAGGCGATGACACAATCGTTCGGGGCCAACGAGCCCGGCTGCCTGAACTGTCACGGCGACAAACGCGGGCCATTCACCTTTGAGCACGGGCCGGTGCGATTCGAAGGCTGCACGACGTGCCATAGCGTGCATGGTTCGGCTAACCCCCGCATGCTGGACCGGCCGCAGGTAAAGCAGGTCTGCCTGGAGTGCCACGCGAATCTGCCGCAGGTGAAGACGAATACCACGATCGGCGTAGTTCCGCCCGCATTTCACAATCTGAACCTGCCGCGCTATCAGAACTGCACGGTTTGCCATCAGAAGATCCACGGAAGCTATATTGACAGGAACCTACTCAAATGAGACTCCTGCTGGCAGTAATACTCATCTTCCCGCTGGCCGGACAGACGCCGGCGGATTCTCAGAAACCGGATACTCCGCAGACTCCGCCGGCGTCAACCGACGCCGCGCCGCAAGCGGCAGCGGCCGCCTCCACTCAGGCGGCGCCGGCACAGCAGGCGGCTCCAGCCCCATCGCCGGTGCCCTCCGGAGAACCGAACATCAGCGGATGGATCGATTTCGGATACCGGTGGCACACCAATATCAACGGCAGCCTGGAGACCTACCGCAGCGTCGTCAATCTGGGCGAAGGGCCGAAGCTGTTTGGCGCCGACGGGGCGCTGATCGATCCGAAGAAGAGGCTGTTCGACTCCATTCATGTGCAGGCTTCGGGCTGGGGAGGAGATCCCTACGGCAGCCTCCATGTGGACATGGAGAAATCGAAGCTATACCGCTTTGACGCGGACTATCGCGACTTTGCGTATTTCAACAATCTGCCTTCCTATGCCGACCCGTTGCTGACGCGCGGCATCATGCTGGACGAGCAGGCGTTCGATACACGGAGGCATATCGGTTCCTACAACCTCGAGCTTCTTCCGGGCAAGTGGCTGGTTCCCTTCTTTTCCTACGACCGCGACGCCAACTCGGGCATGGGCTCTCTGGCGTTTGTGCAGAGCAACAACGAATACCCGGTTCCGACCACCATGAGCGACTTGACCTCCCTGTACCGTGGAGGCGTCCGCATCGAACTACGGCGCTTCCATGCCACGTTCGAGGAAGGCGGGACGACGTTTTCCAGCTCCCAGAGCCTGTACCAAAGCACGCAGGGGACGAACTACGGCAATTCGAGCGCCCCGGTGTTCGGCCAGACGCTCAATCTGACGAAGTTACAGGCCAACTACGGAATTACCGGATCGAGCATATACACCAAGGCGCTGTTCAGTAGCAATCCGCTGAGCTGGATGGATCTGTACGGACAATTCCTGTTCAGCCAGCCCAAATCGGACGTGAATTATCAGGAAAACGCGGCGGGGAACTTCTATCTGCCATCGCAGATTCTGTTCTATCAAAGCGAGCAGTATCTGGTGACGGCGGCGGCCAAGATGCCGCACACGACCGGGAGCCTTGGCGGAGAGATCCGGCCGATGAAGCACGTTCGATTAACCGAATCCTGGCTGACCGACCGTCTGCATAATTCGGGAAATTCGTCGGCGAATCAGACGATCGTTCCAGTGAGCGGAGCGCAACAGACGGCGGAGTTGCTAGCCGCCTCGCTGGTGAGCAACTACAATCAGACGGAAACGAACCTCTACGTAGAGCTGACGCCGAAATTGACGTTGCGCGGGGGGTACCGCTACGTATGGGGCAATGCCGAGGATGCGGTTCTCCCGCAAGGCGGCGAGCTCAGTGGGGTCGAGATGACGAAGCTGCGCCGCAACGTCGGGCTTGGCGGCATCGTTTACCGGCCAACGCAAAAACTGGCGCTGACCGCGGAATTCGAACTCGCCTACAGCGGAGGCGTCTACTTCAACACCAGCCTGTACGACTACCAGAAGGTGCGGGCCCAGGCGCGGTATCAACTGACCAACACGCTTCAGGTTGCGCTCGATTTCCGGCTGCTGAACAACCAGAACCCCACGCCGAATATCAACTATTCTTTCAAGTCAAATCAGGAAGCGGCGTCGATTTTCTGGACGCCCAAGAACGGAAAGTATCTGACGTTCCAGGGGACCTATAGCTTCGCCAACCTGCACTCAGACATCTACTATCTTGTGCCTCAAACGCTGGCGCAGGCGACGTCGGACTATCTGGAAAATGCGCATACGGCGACGGCTCTGTTCAACGTCAACCTGGGTCACGTGGGCGTTTTTGCGCCGAAGCTGACAGCGGGCGGGGCGTTGTTCCGGTCCCACGGGACGCGCCCCACCAGCTACTATCAACCCATGGCGAAGCTCTGGCTGCCGGTCGCGAAGCATGCACAGGCGTTCGCCGAATGGTGGTTTTATGGATACGGAGAGGCGTTCTACCCGTACGAGGGTTTCGGAACTCACCTTGCATCCATAGGATTGAGGTACACACGATGAAACGGCCGAATGGGTTGCTGATTTTATTTCCAATTTTCACCGCTGCCAGCGCCTACGCCGCGGACTTTACCGCGGACTCAGCGCGGGGGCGGCAATTGTTCGATACGCTGTCCTGCGTCAATTGCCATAGCATCAACGGCAAGGGGGGCTCCGTCGGTCCGGATCTGGGCCGCATCGTGGATCGAGGCTTCACGCCGGCGACGCTGGCGGCGACCATGTGGAATCACGCGCCGGCGATGTGGGCGGCCATGAAGCAGCGGGGCATCCAGGCCGGCGATCTGAGCGACCAGGCGGCCGCGGACCTGTTCGCCTATTTCTACTCGGCCCGCTTCTTCGAGGCGCCGGGTGACGCGGGACGCGGCAAGAAGGCGTTTGCGGCGCGGGGGTGCTCGGGCTGCCACGGATTGAAGGAAGCGCTGCAGCCGCGAATAAAGCCAGTCAGCCAATGGGAGTCGCTGGGGGATCCGGTTGCGCTGACGGAGGCAATGTGGAATCACGCGCCGACGATGCATGCCGAGGCGCAGTCGAAGCATGTTCCCTGGCCGAATCTGAGTGCCCAGGAGCTGACGGACATTTTGGTTTACCTCCGCAACCAGCCCTTCCCGCCGACCAAGCCTCCGGCCTTTCAGATCGGCGCCGGCGCGGACGGGGAGGCGGTGTTCAAGGCAAGAGGCTGCGCCACCTGCCACCCATCGGTTCCGCAGCTTTCGGCAAGCACGCGCGGGAAGACGCTCACCGAGGTCGCGGCGGCGATGTGGAACCATGAGCCGCTCATGGCCAAGGCAGGCGCCACACCTTCGCAATTCGCGCCGAACGAGATGAGGGATCTGCTGGGCTATGTCTGGGCACAACAGTTCTTCCAGGACACGGGCCTGGCAACCAGCGGGCGGAGAGTGTTTGTATCCAAGCGCTGCGCGTCGTGCCACGAGTCGGGAGCGGGCAACGCGCCCAAGCTGGCCGGCGGCGGAAATTTCAACGGAGCGACGATGGTTTCCGCTCTGTGGCGGCACGGCCCATCCATGCTCGACCAGATGAAGCAGAAGGGCGTGACGTGGCCGAGATTTGAGGGTATGCAGATGGCGGACTTGATCGCTTATCTCAACTCGAAGAAATAAACCAGGGAGAGACGATGAGCGAAACAACAAACGAGTCACCGCAACCGGAACCACAGGGACGGGCGTCCCAGCCTGGGGACGCCCGGGCGGCGCAGAGCCGCTTCTACCATTGGCTTTCGCCGATCGTCTTCCTCGCCAGCAATCCGATCAGTCTAGTCGGCGTGGTGTTGGTGACAACGGCCACGGTGTTCTGGGTTTTCCTCCTTCCGACTCTCCTCAAGAACGAAACCAGCAATCCCTACCTGGGGATTCCGGAGTTTCTGCTGCTGCCCGGGGTTTTCCTCACCGGATTGATTCTGATTCCCATCGGCATCTTCCTCCGGAGGAGAATGCGGCGGTTGCAGGGACTACCGGTGACGAGCATACCGGAACTGCGCCTGGATAGTCCCCAGTTGCAGCGGTTGATCGGCTTTGTGGCCGTAGCCAGCATCGCCAACGTGATCATTTTCAGCCAGTGGGGCTACAGCGCTGTGAATTACATGGATACGGGGGCCTTTTGCGGTTTGGCGTGCCACACGGTGATGCAGCCGGAATACACGGCGTACGTCAATTCGCCCCACGCACATGTGGCCTGCGTGGAATGCCACATTGGCCCGGGCGCTTCCTGGTTCGTGAAATCCAAGCTGGATGGCGTGGGACAGGTGTTCGCGGTGGCGTTCAACAGTTACCCGAGGCCCATTCCGACGCCGGTGGCTACCCTTCGCCCGGCGCGGGAAACCTGCGAACATTGCCACTGGCCGGCGCGTTTCTCAGGCGATCAGTTTAACGTACGCACCTCCTATGCCGCCAACGAGCAGAACGAGGCCGCCACCACCGTCTTGCTGATGAAGGTCGGCGGCTACAACTGGCGGGGCAGCATGGGCATCCACGGCGTGCACGTGGACGGCAAGGCCAAGATGGTTTACGTGGCGACGGATGCACATCGCCAGAACATTCCGCGCGTCACATATACCGCTCCGGACGGCACGGTCACGGTGTTCAACTCAGCAAGCACGAAGGTTTCCGACGCCGACCTGGCCAAGGGCGAGGAACGCACCATGGACTGCATCGATTGCCACAGCCGTCCGACGCACGCCTTTCAAATGCCGGAGCGCGCCGTCGACGGAGCGATGGAAAAAGGGCAAATCAGCCCGCAACTGCCATTTATCAAACGCGAGGCGGTTGCGGCTCTCCGCAAGGAATATAAGGACCGCGATACCGCGACGCGGGAGATCGGGGCTACTCTCGATCAGTTTTACCGCACCAATTATCCTCAGGTTTACGCAAGCAGTGCGGACAAGGTTAAGGGCGCAACCGAGGGCGTACAAGCGATTTATTTGAGAAATATTTTTCCGGAAATGAAGATCACCTGGGGAACCTACGCGAACAACCTCGGGCATACCGACTTTCCGGGTTGTTTCCGTTGTCACGACGGAGATCACACGAGCGCGAACGGGAAAACGATTCCCAACGATTGCGCGACGTGCCACGATCTTCTCGCCGTTGAGGAAAAGGATCCCAAGGTGCTGTCTGGCCTCGGCTATCACCCAGGGGGGTCCGGGAGTGGGCAATGAAACGGTGGGCTGTACTCATCTTGATATTAGGCAGTGCGTGCGCGGCATGGGCCGCTGCCTCGGACTGCCTGTCATGCCACGAAGAAAAATCGACCGTCAATGCTAGCATCCACGGCGCGCTGGGGTGCACCGGGTGCCACGCGGCGATCCAGGGTTATCCGCATCCGGAAAAACAAACCCCGGTAAATTGCGCTACCTGCCACGCCGACATGGCGACGGAACTTACCAAGAGCGTCCATGCCACATCTGGCGGGCCAACCTGCGTGAGCTGTCACGGGGACGGGCATTCCATTCTCGCGTCGAAGGATCCTCGGTCGGCCACAAATCCTGCTAAGCTGCCCCGGACGTGCGGCACCTGCCACGGGAACGCGGACGCCGCCAAAAAACTGGGCGCACCTCAGGTCTACGCCCTGTACATTGACTCGATTCACGGGTTCGCGCTGACCAAGGAGGGCCTGCTCGTGGCGGCGAGTTGCTCCAGTTGCCATGGTTCCCACGGAATCCTGAGCCACAGGAATGCCAAGAGCAAGACCTTCCACGCGAACATCCCGGAGACCTGCGGAACATGCCACGCGGGACCGTTGGAAGGCTTTAATTCCGGCATCCACGGCCAAAAGCTAAAGGCAGGGGCCGTCAATGGACCTGTTTGCACGGACTGTCATACTGCCCACCAGATCACAAGAGTGGAGAGCACCGCCTGGCAGATGAAGACTACCGCGACGTGTGGAGGCTGCCATAAGGAGAAGTTCGCCACCTACCACGATACCTTCCATGCGCAGGTATCTTCATTGGGGTACGAACAGACGGCGCGCTGCTGGGATTGCCACGCCTACCACGACATCCTGCCGGCTTCCGATCCAAAATCGAAGGTCGCGGCAGCCAATCTGATACAGACTTGCTCCAAGTGCCATGCCGGGGCGAACGCAGGTTTCGTCAAGTACGATCCACATGCGAATGCCGAGGACGCCACCCATTACCCGGCGCTGCATTACGCCTCGATATTTATGAATCTGCTGTTGTCCGGCGTCCTCGGATTCTTCGCGCTGCATACAGTTCTTTGGTTCCTTCGAACGCGGTCCAGCGCGAAGGCCGACGGGAGACCGTCGCTCCAGAAGTAGGAGGTTATTGTGGAAGACGCTAATACACACTATTACGTTAGATTTACGCTCGCGCAGCGGCTATTGCACGCCGTCATTGTCGTCACATTTCTGGGGCTGGCCTTGACCGGCATGCCGCTTCGCTTCAGCACTTCGCCCTGGATGCAGGCGATCGCTCGAGGCGTGGGAGGATTCGGCGCGGTGTTATTTTTTCATAAGCTCAGCGCCGTCATTCTGACCCTTGCCTTTTTGATTCACGTGGCCCACATCGCCTACCGCGTGGTGATGAAGCATGACTACGCCCAGATCTGGGGACCAAGATCAATGGTGCCGCGCCTCAAGGACATTCAGGACTTTTTCGGTAACCTGAAGTGGTTCCTGCACCTCGGGCCGAAGCCTCAATTCGACCGCTTCGCCTACTGGGACAAGTTCGATTACTGGGCGGTGTTCTGGGGGATGGCGATTATCGGATTTTCCGGATACGCAATGTGGTTCGCGTCGTTTTTCGGACGTTTCATTCCAGGCTCATGGCTGAACATCGCGCTCCTGATTCATGGCGAGGAAGCGATCCTGGCAGTCGGCTTCATTTTTGCCATCCACTTTTTCAATACGCATCTCCGGCCGGAGAATTTCCCCATGGATCTCACGATTTTCACCGGGCGGCAGTCCGAAGAAGAATTCAAACACATGCACCCGGAGGAATACGAACGGATGGTCACCACCGGCGGGCTGAAGGAGCGCGAAGTGGAGCCTCCGCCGCTGTGGATGATCAATTTTTCCCGGATCATGGGCGTTCTGGCGGTTGTCGCCGGCCTGATCATGCTGGTGATCCTGGTGGTAGCGTTTGTCGGGCAGTGATCCCGCAACTTTACCGTCGCGCGCCGGTTCCTTCAAGTAACGCCGTTACTCCGGCGCGCGAAGGGTTATTTCCGCCTGCACCACGCCCTCCGCACCGTACTTCAAATTGAATCCCAGCTGCCGGCAGATTTCGATCATGTGGCGATTCTCGCCCAGAATATCGGCGGTGACGCGGTCCAACCCTTCCACGCGCGCGATCTCAATCAGCCGCCGCACCAGCTCCGTTCCCAGTCCCCTGCCCTGGAACTTATCGCTAATCAGTACCGCAAACTCCGCCTCATTGGCCTGATGGGCATGCGTCAGGCGGCCGACGGCGAGGATCTCGGCTTCGCCGGTCGAAGGATCGCGGTGCTCGGCGACCAGCGCCATCTCGCGGTCGTAATCGATAAAGCAGATCCGTGTGAGCCGCTCGTGCGCGATGCGTGAATCGAGCGGGATCATGTGGAAGTAACGGAGATACACGCTACGCTCGGACAGCGAGGCGTGAAAGCGGACCATGAGAGGCTCATCTTCGGGCCGGATTGGCCGGATGAGAATCCCCATCGATTCACCTCCCGGACTCTCCAGCTTCCAGGGCTTCACAAACTGCTCCGGATAGGGCCGGATGGCGAGCTTCGGCAGGTCTTTTTCGCGCGTCTCCGCAGGATGCAGCACGACGCGCGCATCGAGCGAGATCAGCCGCTCATGTGAGGCGAGCAGCGGGTTGATGTCGATCTCCTTGATCCACGGCTGCTCGGCAACCAGGCGGCTGAAGCGCACAAGAATTCGCTCCAGTTCGGCCAGATCCACGGGAGGGCGCCCACGCACGCCTTGCAGAGCCTTGAAGACGCGGGTCTGCTCCATCAGCCGCCGGGCGAGCGTGGTGTTGAGCGGCGGCAAAGCCAGGGCCCGATCCTTGTACACCTCCACCAGTTGGCCGCCGCTGCCAAAGAGGAGAACCGGCCCGAACTGCGAGTCGATGCTGCTTCCCAGAATCAGCTCATAGCCATCGAGCTTGATCATCGGTTGCACTGCGACGCCGAGAAAATCGGAGGCCGGGACACCGCCGCGGATCGCTGCGAACGCATCGCGCACGGCCTGCTCGTTCGAGAGATTCAGGCGCACGCCGCCGACATCGGTCTTATGCGTGATGGTCTCGGAATGGAGTTTCAAAACCACGGGATAGCCGATGCGGGCTGCCGCGGCAACAGCCTCATCAGGGCTGGCCGCGACCACCGTCTGTACCACCGGAATGCCATAGGCGGCCAGCAGACGCTTCGATTCGTCCTCGGTAAGGATCTGGCGGCCGCGCTTCCGCGCGTTCGCGATGATCCAGTCCACTTCTTCCAGTTCATGAGGAGTGCCCGCCTCTTCCACGAACTTCGGTGTTTCATAGAGCTGCTGAAGATTCTCGCTATAGCTCCACATTGACTGGAAAACGCCGGCCGCGGAGTCGGGGAACGAGAAGGTCGGGATGCCGGCGCGATTGAGAATTTTTTCACCCGGCTCGACGATCGGTCCGCCCATCCAACTGGCGATCACCGGCTTGCCGCGCAAGTGGGCAAACTGCTCCATTTTCTGCGCCACGGCGACGGGATCGGTCATGCCCTGGGGAGTCAGCACGACCAGCAGGCCGTCCGTGTTGGGATCGGCGGCGGCGATGCGCACGGCATTCTCCCAGCGGTCCGGGGGCGCGTCGCCAAGAATATCCACGGGATTGCCGTGGCTCCAGGGCGCGGGCAGAACGGCGTTCAACTCCTGCATCGTTTTTTCCGAAAGCTGCGCCAGTTGCCCGCCGCGCGAGAGCAGCGCATCGGTGGCGAGCACGCCCGGCCCGCCGGCATTGGTGACGATGGTCAGGCGAGGCCCGCGCGGGCGAGGCTGCTTGCCTAACGCTTCGGAGGCGTAGAACAGCTCGGCGATGGTATTTACACGGAGCACGCCGCAGCGGTGAAAGGCGGCGTCGAGCACTTCGTCGCTGCCGGTGAGAGCGCCGGTATGCGATGCGGCCGCGTGGGCGGCGGCTTCCGTGCGGCCCGGCTTAATCACGATGATCGGTTTGGCGAGGGCGACTTCACGCGCAGCCGACAGGAAAGAACGCACGTGCTTGGCGTCCGAGCCCACCGATTCCATGTAGATAATAATGCTCTGCGTGTTGTGGTCGTCGCCAAGATACTGGATCAGATCGCCCCAGCCCACGTCGAGCATAGATCCGACCGAAACGAACGCACTGAAGCCGACCATTTCGCGCTGGCTCCAGTCGAGGATGGCAGTGCAAAGCGCGCCGCTCTGGCTGATGAAGCCGACCGAGCCTGGCCGCGCGATGGTCGCCGCGAACGTGGCGTTCAATCCGTTGTGAGGATTCATCAGGCCCAGGCAATTCGGCCCGATGATGCGCATCTTGTGCTTTCGCGCCTCCGCGAGGGTCGCCTGTTCCAGCGCTGCGCCCTCCGCGCCGACTTCCTTGAATCCGGCCGAGATCACGATCGCCGCCGAGATCCCTTTGGCGCCGCATTCGGCGATGACGCCGGGAACGGTCGACGCGGGTGTCGCAATCACGGCCAGGTCCACGGGCTCGGGGATCTTCGCGATCGAAGCGTAACACGGAACGCCTAGGACGTGAGATCGCTTAGGATTCACTGGAAAGAGCCGGCCGGCGAAGGAAGCTTTCGCCAGATTCTCAATCAACGCCCGGCCGACCGTGCCTGGGTTCTCCGTGGCGCCAACGACGGCAACGCTGCGAGGATGAAAAAACGCGTCTAAAGGTGCTCGACGGCCCAAACCCGTATCGAGTTCGTCGTCAGCGAGAAAGTTCATCGTGGATTCAGTCCTTACGAGAGAGGCAGGCCGGCTGAGGCGCTGCGTCATTTGACCCAATTCTAACGTGGCTTTGGGCCACGAGGCGCAAGGAAACTCCTGTAGCATTTGGCTCGCGCCGCCTTCCAAAGCACAAAGCAATTTCATTACCGGGGTTTGCACCGGGGCGTAATATCCAAATCCTTGGAATCACACTTGCAGGTTGAAGGCAAATACGAAGCAACGAATCCACAGCCCACTGAATGAGCGAGATCACTCGAGCGGATTGACCCCTACCTCGGGCACGACACCTCACGCCCACGGGAAGAACGGGAATATCAAACGCAAACCGGAAAGCCGGGCGGAAAGAGCAAAGGGAACAGAGGAAACCACAGACCGGCGCTTCCGCGAACTTCTGGAGGCCGCGCCGGACGCCATCCTTGAGGTGGATCGCGAGGGGCGGATGGTTCTGTTGAATCCGGTGACGGAGAAGATGTTTGGCTACCCGAAGGAGGAACTGCTCGGCCAGCCGATCGAGCTGCTGGTCGCAGGAACAGCACGCAAGGGACACGTCCGCCACCGGGAAAGCTACTGGAAGAATCCATCGGCTCGCCCGATGGGGAGCGGGTTCACGATGGAGGGCCGCCGCAAGGACGGCTCGACGTTCCCGGTGGACATCAGCCTGAGTCCGGTGCATTCCGAGGAGGGCCTGCGCGTGACCGCGGTGATCCGCGATATCAGCGAGCGGAAACTGGCGGAGGACAGGTTGCGGGCGCTGCAACAGGACTACACACGCGAGCTGGAGCTTCGCAACCGCGACGTCGAACGGGCCAACCGAATGAAGAGCGAGTTTCTGGCCAGCATGAGCCATGAACTCCGCACGCCGCTTCACACGGTGATCGGATTCGCCGAACTGCTCGCCGAGGAGTTGGAGGGGCCGCTCAACGACAAGCAGAAGCGCTTCGTGTATCACATCCAGAAGGATTCGATGCACCTTCTGGAGCTCATCAACGACATTCTGGATCTGAGCAAGATCGAGGCGGGACGGCTGCGCATCGAGCGCGAGATATTCGACATAGCGGGCTGTATCGAGGAGGCGATGGAATCCATCCGGCCCGGTGCGCAGGCGAAGTCGATCACGCTGGAATCCGATATCGCGCCATCGCCGGCGATTCTCGCCGACCGCGTGCGGGTTAAACAGATTCTCTACAACCTGATGAGCAATGCGCTGAAATTCACGCGGAATGGAGGCCGAATCCGGGTGGAGATGCGCAACGTGGAAACCAGTGCCGGCGAAACGTTCGTCCAGGTTTCCGTAGCGGACACAGGAATCGGGATTCCCAGGGAAAAGCACGAGGCGATCTTCGACAAGTTCTATCAGTTGAGTGCCACGACCAAAGGAGTGCGCGAGGGAACAGGTCTAGGCCTGGCGATCACCAAGGCGCTGATCGAGCTGCACGGGGGACGGATCTGGGTCAATAGCGATCCCGGCAAGGGTAGCCGGTTCACCTTCACGCTGGCGACCGGCGCCGTTCCGACGGGAAAAGCCGAATGAGGACCGTGCTGATCGCAAGCGATCATGCCACCGGCCGCGAGTTGGTACGGGTGGCGCTGGAACATTCCGGGTACACCGTGCACGAAGCAGCCGCCAACGAGGCAGTGTCGAGCGCCCACCAGATCCAGCCGGACTTGATCATTCTCGACTGGCACATCAAAGTGACTGAGACCCCAAGCATCATCGTCGAGATCCGCCGCGATCCGCAGCTGGCGGACGTTCCCGTGATGGCCTTGATCGCCAGCACTCTCCAAGCGGACCACGATCGGGCGATTTCGGCAGGCTTCAACGGCTGCCTTTCCAAGCCCATCCACCTCCACAGCCTGCGTAAAGAGGTGGAGCGTCTGCTAAGATGAGCCTTCGGAATGTCAGACGCACGTAAAGCCGCGATCTCCCTGCTCATCATCGACGATAACGCCGGCAGCCTGGAGCTTCTTTCCACGGCGCTGGCTCAGCCAGGCCTGGAAATTCTGACTGCGTCCGACCCTGAGGAAGGCCTTGAACTGGTTCATCGCCATCGGCCGCAGGTCGTCCTGACGGACCTGGTGATGCCCAACCTCTCAGGGCTTGAGGTCCTGGAGCGCATCGTCGAGTTCGATCCGTCAATCGATGTGATCCTGATGACGGCGCACTATTCCACGGAGTCAGCCGTGGAGGCGATCAAGAGAGGCGCCACAGACTACCTGAATAAGCCGATTTCGATCGCGGCCCTTCGTGAGAAGGTGGGCAAGCTGCTCGACGAGGCGCGGAGGCGGCAGCACGCCTCCAGGCTGGAGGGCGAGTTGCTGGCCACCTCCGAATTCGAGGGCATTATCGGCCGCAGCGCCCTGATGTGGGACTTGTTTTCGCAAATCCGCAGGGTTGCTCCGCACTACCGGTCGCTGCTGGTGACCGGCGCCACCGGGACCGGAAAAGACCTCATCGCGCGGGCGATTCACCGGCGCAGCCCGGCGCATCTGGGCCGCTACGCGGTGTTGAACTGCTCGGCTGTGGTGGAGACGCTGTTTGAGAGCGAACTATTCGGCCACGTGAAGGGCTCGTTCACCGGCGCGACCGCGGATAAACCGGGCATGTTCGAGTACGCGCACGGGGGCACGCTGTTTCTGGATGAGATCGGCGATATGCCGCTGGCAACGCAAGCAAAACTGCTTCGCGTTCTCCAGAATCAGGAAGTACAGCGCGTGGGCGCGCTCTCTGCCCATAAAGTGGACGTGCGGATCATCGCCGCCACCAACCACGACTTGCGCGCCGCGATCCGCGAGAAGCACTTCCGCGAAGATCTGTATTACCGCCTGTCGATGGTGGAGCTTCAGGTTCCCTCCCTGGCTGAACGCCGGGAGGATCTTCCGCTACTGGAGCGCCATTTCATCTCCCTGTTCGCCAACCAGTACCAGAAACAGATCCGGGGCTTGACGCACCGGGCCCAAATCCTGCTGGCGCTTCACGATTGGCCGGGAAATGTGCGCGAGCTCGAGAACGTCATCGGACACGCCTGCATGATGACAGCGACCGACATGATCGATGTGCACGATCTGCCCAGTTATCTGAACGCGGCGGCCAGCCACGACACGGTCCATGAAGCGGCGCCTGAGGCCGAACCGTCCGGCACTCTGGAGGAGCAGGAGCGCGTGCTGATCGTCCGCGCACTGGAAGCCGCCGGCGGGAATCAATCGAAGGCCGCGCGGATTCTCCGCATCGGACGCGATGCGCTCCGCTACAAGCTAAAAAAGCACAACCTGGAGACTACACACTCAGAACGGGGCAAATCGACTGCCGAATGATTGAGTGCGAATGAGTGCGCAGGCGTCCCATCTTCTCCTGTAACGCGCCCCGCCCGATCACCAGGAGATCGGCGCCGTGCCGGCGAGCCTCCTCGTTAACTCCGTCGGCGACATTTCCGGCGACGATGCAGAGGGGAATGGTGGTGATGTTGGCTTCCTTTTGCAATTCCTGAATCTCCTGCCGCGCCGCTTCCCGAAGATCCTGATCGTGGCCCGGATCGAACTCATGCTGATTGGACCGGCCAGCTTCCGTGATCACGTGGGCCAGGCGAAGGCTGGCGCCCAAATCACCCGCGAGGCCGGCCGCCCAGCGCATCAGCGCCGCGCTCTTGGGCGACCCGTCCACCGCGCAGAGGATGTTGCGGCAAGCCAGATGGTCCTTGCACGGCTGCTCCTCCACGTGCGCCGCGGTCCACACAGGACAGGCGGCATCGTGCAATACCTTCGCTGTCACCGAACCGAGCAGAAGGCGGCGGAACGGACCATAACCGTGCGTCGGCATCATGATTAGATCGACGCCACGAGTTTGAGCAAAATCGGTAATCACGCGCGCGGTTTCGCCGATTTCCGCGACCCGCTCCACTTCCAGGTGAGAAAACTCCTGGGTCAGTGTGTGGTCGAGGCGGTCCACCAGATCGGACAGAATCGTGTCCGTGCCGATGAGAAGTGGACCACCAGGGTCGCCCATCCCCGCGTAATACATGGGTTGCGCAACGCTAATCAGCGTGACCTTGGCGTTGTAACGGCTGGCCATCGCCTCAACAAACGGCGCGGCCGCACAGCAACGCTCGGAAAAATCGACGGGAAACAGGATGTGCTTCATCGCTGTCATGGGATTAAATCCTCCTCCCTGCCAGAATCATGGCAATTGGAAGTCCATGATTGAGACTCTTGGACAATTTGTATCTTACTGATTCTGCGTGCTAATCACAATGCGCCGCCACTACAATGTCAGAGATGTAGCGCTGCAAGCGTCAAATCGCGCATCCCCGCTTAGCGCAATGCCTCGCCGATCCAAGGCTCTTGAGCCGCCAGCCGCGCCCGAGTGGCATCCAGCCGCTCGGTGACGACCTCCAACAGCCGCTTCATCAGGACATATCCCAGAGCCGGATCGCGGTCGCACGCGCTGCGCAGCCGGGCAGCGGGAAACGCCACGGTAGTCACCGGCGAAAGAGCCCGCGCCTGAAAATGTGCCCGCGAATCGGCGGTCAGCGCCGACCAACCCATCGCATCGCCGTGATGAAGGGTTTGCACGCGCAGAGGTTCGCCGCCGGACAACTGTTCCAGCGCAACGTCGCCGGAAACGATCAGATGGAAGAAGGCAGACTGGTCGCCGATGTGAAAAATGACCTGACCCGTCGAGTACTGTTTCGTTTCGGCCAAAGGCGCCAATTTCCGCAACTGCTGCGGATCGAGCCCGGTCAGCATCCGGTACGTCTGCGCCATTTCCGAAAGCTCGTCGGGAATCACGGTGTGCCTCAATCGGCCGGCTATGCCGACTTCATCTCCTCCACCTGGGCGGCCCACTCCTCCAGTTGCCGGATCACCTGATCGACGACGAACGGGAGAGATTCCTGAACCCGCTCCGTCAGGCGATGGTCCCACTCTGTCGATAATGGTTGAACGCCGAATACCACCACCTCGGGCGGCGTTTCCCCGATCAATTCAAGGGCCACCATCATATCGGCGAATCCCAACTGATGCACGCTCGCCTTGCCGGGCAGGCCGTGGAGCGCCCCGCCTTCAAACCGCATCACCGTGCCCGGCGGCTCTCCCGCATCGACAGCGTCGACCACAACCAGCCGCTTGAAGCCCGAAATATGCGGAAGCAAACTGAGACCCTGCGTCCCCCCATCGAGGAGTACTACACCAGGGGGGACGCGAGGGTCGAGCTGGAGTTGGTGGATGGCGTGCACGCCAACTCCGTCGTCGGTATGGACCAGGTTTCCCAGGCCCAGAACCGCGGTCGCGATTGCGCCGGACGATGGGGTCATCGCCGGGCGGTTCCTTGCGCCAGTTCCGTCTCTTTCGTTTCCTTCTCCACCTCGTCGGCGGGAATCACCTTCCAGCCGATGAAAATGCTATCCATCAGGCCGCGCTTCTCGGCGCGGGAGACCAGAATCGACAAATGGATGTGGAACACGGCGAATGCGATGAACACGAACATCAGGCAGAAGTGGATCAGCCGTAGGTTCTGCACGTTCACCAGACCTTGAACCCAACCCACGAGATACTTCAGGAAGGTGCTATGCCGAAGGTTGTTGTAGAGCACGAGTCCGGTGATGATCTCCACGAGGATCAGGAAGTACATGCCGACGTATGAGAAGGCCGCCATCGCGTTGTGGCCGATCTTGGAGACCGGCCGCGGGTTGATGAACAGGTAAAACTTCGCCACGTTCACCATTTCCTTCCACTGAGCGGCCTTCAGGGGCACATACCGCCTCCATCCCACCCAGGTGTTGCCCTGGAAGAACAGCGCGATCCGCATGATGAATAGCGCCAGGAATATCATCCCAAAGAGCTCATGGACAAAGCGGAACCATCCCATCAGGAACGGATACTTGACCTGGCCTATGATGAACGGATCGTGGATGTAGTAGCCGGTGAAAGAGAGGGCGGCGATCGAAATCACCATCCCCCAGTGGAAAAGGCGGAGCGGATACTGCCAGACATAGACGCCCACCGTCGATCCAATTGGCTCCAGGGGGTGCCTGTGGTCCGCGATTTTGAGTGCTTCCGCTCTTGCTTCAGTCGATGAGGGCTGCATGTGTCACTCCCATCTCGGTGCGGCTGGGAACGGTGTAGGCGCGTCCGTGCGCATCGACGACGTGCACGGCGCAGGCGATGCAGGGATCGAACGAATGGATCGTGCGGAGGATTTCCAACGGACGCGACGGATCGGCGACGGGGGTGGTGAGCAGCGAGGCCTCATACGCACCCCGTTGGCCCGTTCCATCCCTCGGCCCTCCATTCCACGTCGTCGGAACCACAGCCTGGTAGTTCTTGATGGAACGGCCATTGATTTCCACCCAGTGGCCCAGCGAGCCGCGCGGCGCTTCGTGCCATCCGTAACCGGAAGCAGATGCGGGCCACGTCGCCGGATCCCAGCGAATCGGGTTGAAAATCGCGACCTTTCCATGGACCATGTTCGACTCCAGCTCATTGACCCAGGTCTCCAGGTGCGGCGCCATGATGTAGGATTCCAGCGCGCGCGCCGCAATGCGGCCCAGCGTCGAAAACAGGACGGCAGGCGGAGCATTGAGCTTCTTGAGAACCATGTCGATGGCCGCCTTGATTTCCGGCTGGCCCGCGGCGTAGCCCACCACCATGCGCGCCAGAGGCCCGACTTCCATCGCCTTGCCGTCGTAGCGAGGCGCCTTCAGCCAGGAGTACTTCTTGTCGACGTCCAGCAGGTCGTACGGCGGCTTGGGTCCGGAATACTTCGGATTGGTTTCGCCCTTCGACGGATGCTTTGGATTGTCCCCGTCGGAGTACTCATACCAGGAGTGACTCACTGACTCGGTGATCTTGGAAGGATCCACCGGTAGGACCTTGCTGATGTCCCGGCCCATCACGATTCCGCGCGGGAACAGGAAGCTCTTCGGATCCTTCTGGTCGCCGGATGAGTAATCGCCGTAGGACATGAAGTTGCCGAGGCCCTCGCCGCGAGAGAACCAGTCCTTATACAGCGGCGCGATGGCCAGCACGTCGGGGATGTAGACCTGTTCGACGAACTTGCGAGCCTGTTTGACCAGGTCCCGGATGAAGATGATCGTATCGGGGTTGATCACCGCAGCCGGCTCGTTGGGATCCATCGCCGTGCTCATGCCGCCGACCAGGAACGATTGCGGGTGCGGATTCTTTCCGCCCAAGGCCGCATGGACGCGGATGAAGTCCTTCTGCCAGGCGAGCGCTTCCAGGTAGTGCGCCACCGCCAGCAGATTCACCTCGGGCGGCAGCGTGTAGGCAGGATGCCCCCAGTAGCCGCTGGCGAACAGAGTCAACTGGCCGCTATCGACCACGCCCTTTACCCGCTGCTGGACTCCCTTGAAATACGTCGGGCTCGATTTCTCGTAGTCGGAAATGGATTGCGCGATCTGCGAGGTCTTCGCCGGATCCGCTTTGAGCGCGGAGGTGACGTCCACCCAGTCCAGTGCGTGCAGGTGATAGAAGTGAACCACGTGATCCTGGACCATCTGCGAGCCGGCAATGATGTTGCGCACGATGCGCGCATTGTCGGGCACGTCGATGGCGAGAGCGTCTTCCACCGCGCGAACGCTGGCCAGGGCGTGAACCATGGTGCAGACGCCGCAAATGCGCTGCGTCCAGATCCACGCTTCGCGAGGATCGCGATCCCTCAGGATCATCTCGATACCCCGGAACATCGTTCCGGCGCTCCAAGCGTCGGTGATTTTGCCGCCATCCATCTGTGCTTCGATGCGGAGATGGCCCTCAATACGATTTACTGGGTCTACAACGAGGCGTGCCATGGTTATGCATCCTTCCTTTCTTCAGAAGATTCCGACGCTGGAGTGTGATGTGGTGCGGGCCGGATCAATGAGATCAAGCCGTGAGCGGTAACACCGGCCACCGTCGCGCCTACCAGGCCTACGCCGATTTCGCCGGCGGTGACTTCGACGCCGAAGCCCGGCACCGAGGGGATACGATCATAGAATGGCGACATGTGATCCCAGAACCGGGGGGATGCGCAGGCGATGCAACCATGGCCGGCGCGAATCGGCCAGCTGGTGTGGTCGTTCCACTGCGCCACCGGGCAATTGAAGGTGGCTTGCGGACCCTTGCAGCCCATCTTGTATAAGCACCAGCCCTTGCGGTGCCCGTCGTCGCCCCATTCGGTGACGAAGCGGCCGGCGTCAAAGTGCGCGCGCCGCTCGCATTGGTCGTGAATGATGCGGCCGTAGGCGAACAGAGGCCGGTTGTACTGGTCGAGCGCGGGTAGGTCGTTGAAAGTCAGATAATGCACCAGCACGGCGGCCGTGTTGACCGGATTGTGCGGGCATCCCGCCATGTTCACGACGGTGATGCCGGGCACCGCTTCGTGAACCCCGAGCGCGCCGGTCGGATTGGGATGTGCACGGACAAGGCCCCCGTCGAACGCGCACGCACCGACCGCGATGGTCGCGGCGGCGTTCCGGCACACCTGTTCGGCGATGTCCATCGCCGTTCGGCCATTGATCGTGCAATGAATGCCTCCATCGGCCGTCGGAATCGCGCCTTCCACGACCACGAGGTACTTGCCCTTCTCCTCTTTAACCACGCGATCCAGAGCCGCGTTGGCCTTGGCGCCGGCACCCGCCATGATGACCTCGTGGTACTCCCACGAAAGCAGGTCGAGCACGACGTCAGCAACATCCGGGTGGCTCGATCGCAAGATCGACTCCGAGCATCCGGTGCAATCCTGGAACTGCAGCCAGACAAGCACGGGCTTCTTGGCCTTTCCCATGGCAGCGACGGTTTGCGCCAGATAGCGCTGCGGCAGGGCCAGCGTGGCAAGCGCGGCGCTGCAGAATTTTACCAATTGCCGCCGGGTTATCCCTCGATTGGCGAGCGCGGTATTTAAATCGGAATTTGGTTTCAGCATTCCCAACCTCCTGGTTGGCGTTTCCTTGGTGTTGTACTGCGGTTATCAGTTGCCACGGCTGACACAGCCGCAGCTTTCTCTGCTATCTGGCTCATGCCACTTCACGCACTGGTCCCGACCTGCACCAATGGTGCAAGGCCCTCTCCAAACTCTTGATCGGGGACTTCATTGCGGTCCCCCGCACGCTCGCCCACTTCCACCAGCTCCAGATAAGCGATATCCAGCTCGTCTCCCCGGCATCCGCTCCCAGCGCGGCACAAGTCAATGTCCAGGGCAAGGGGCGCCAGATCCGAGCTCTTTACGATCTGCTCGAAGCACGACCGAAGCGACTCCGGATCGACGGCCACGAACTCTCCGATCCTCAAGCTGACTCGGGAGGCCCGCTCGCCGGGATAGAACCTTAGCTCTCTCCGCACTGCTTGGATCACCGAGTTGGCGACGCCCATCTCGCGCATGGTGGTTTCTTGGGTCACATGTGCACGTTGTTAACCAATCCTAAAGCGTGCATTTCGGCGTGCCATACCGTCCCGACCGATCCCGGAATCAGCAAAAATTAGGCCCAATTCAGCTCTAAAAAGGGTCATTTAGCCTTCCCCAGCCACCGCCCGAGGCAACTGGCGTTGGGTGGGGACGCTCAACGCTTTTTGCGCATATGTCGCGGAAAGACGCACCGAGATTCCATGGAGGGCCCGAAGACGCAAAACGCGGACTCAAGCCGGCATCCGGCCGAGTCCGCGTCAGGAGGAACTGGGCGCAAACCACTAGGGAGAAAGGGCACTGCACGGTGCGCCCAGCCGTGCAAAAGCCAATCTACAATGGCTGGACGATGGTCTAGCTCGTCGGCTGGACGCTCTCCTTCCAGGCGATGACCAGCCACCAGCCTGCGATGATCACGCCGAACACGATGAGAACGATGGTCAGGGTCTTGCCCCAGTGATCGATCATTGCGAGCCGGCTCGCCAGTGTGGACTGCTCGGTAACGACCGTGGCTTCACTGTCGCGCAGGTGAATCACATCCACCTCCTCCCGCGAAATGTACTTGCGGTACAGGGCCAGAGCGCCTATCACGATCGCGATGACCACCCAAATCACGGCCAGGATTGTGAGAGCATTTTGCATCTTGAAATCTCCTCCAACAAGAACTAGAAGCAACTACGCGATCCCTCGATGCACGACGGTTGCCACAAGTGCAACCCCGATGCAGACACATCAAAATCAATCGCATGCTGACTGAATGCGCATGGACGCGCATATCGGTGCGCCATTTGGCGCAAGGGCGAAGGCGGGAGTTGTGGCGCGCGATTACGGCGGTCCCGGTGCCCGCTGAGGCGCCGCGATTTCACAGACATAGAGAACGGCTGCCCGTCCTAATCTGGCAAATACTCAAGCACAGGCAGCCCGGCAAGCGGCAGTGCAACCTCCTCCGTTCACCAGCTTCCCAGCCTGATACGCGGGGAGGTCGGGAACAGTGTTGGCACGCGGAATGCGGCTCTCGGGGAGGATGTACCGGATCTGATCCATGCGGCAATTCTGCCCCGCCGTGTGAGAGAATCATCCGATAGCCATGCCCGAACAAGCCACGCCAAGCCTCCTGAATATTGACATTGAGCAGGCCGACGGAACCGCGGTCGTGCGTTGCACCGGCAAACTCGTATCCGGCGTATGCGACGTGCTCTACACCGAGGTCAGCCGGCTGATTCCTCTGTCGAAACGAATTGTGCTCGATCTGACCGACCTCAAGCTGATGGACAGCATGGGGCTGGGGACCATCGTGCGCCTCTACGTGTCCACCAAAGCCGCCGGCGTCGAACTGCAACTCGTCAATATCGGCAAACGGGTACGGGAACTGCTCGGCATGACGGGTCTTCTGTCGGTGTTCACCACCTGCGGCGAACACACCATCCGCATGCCATGAGCTATGCTGGGCCTTATAAGGAGGCGGTATGTGCTTGGCGATTCCCGGCCGCGTGAGTGAGATCTTCGAAAGCCACGGAGCCCTGATGGGCAAGGTGAACTTCGGGGGTATTACCAAGACCGTCTGCCTCGAGTACGTCCCCGATATTCGCGTTGGCGAGTACACCATTGTGCATGTCGGTTTCGCGCTGAACCGGATCGACGAGGAATCCGCCCGCCAGAGCCTGAAGCTGTTTGAAGAGCTCGGCGTGCTCCACGAGGAACTGGGAGAGGACGAGGGGGCGCCCAATGAAATACGTGAATGAGTTCCGCGACGGAGCCATCGCCCAGCGCATGGCTTCGGAGATTCGAAGGATCGTCACCCGTCCTTGGGCCATCATGGAGGTCTGCGGGGGGCAGACCCACTCCATCATTCGCAACGGCATCGACCAGTTACTGCCGGAACAAATCGAGCTGATTCATGGTCCCGGCTGCCCCGTTTGCGTGACGCCGCTTGAACTGATTGATAAAGCCTTGGCTATCGCCTCGCTTCCCAATGTGATTTTCTGCTCCTTCGGAGACATGCTGCGCGTGCCAGGCAGCAGCAAGGATCTGTTCCGCGTGAAGAGCGAGGGCGGCGACGTACGCATCGTCTATTCGCCGCTCGACGCGGTGACGCTGGCCCGCGCCAATCCCGATAAGGAAGTCGTTTTCTTTGGTATCGGATTCGAAACCACCGCGCCGCCCAACGCCATGGCCGTGTCGCTCGCGAAAAAACAGGGGCTAAAGAATTTTTCGGTGCTCGTTTCGCACGTTTTGGTCCCGCCCGCGATCGAGGCGATCATGAGCTCGCCTATCAACCGCGTGCAGGCGTTTCTCGCCGCCGGACACGTCTGCAGCGTGATGGGCTACTGGCAGTATCCCCCGCTCGCGGACCGCTTTCGCGCGCCGATCGTGATCACCGGGTTCGAACCCTTGGACATACTCGAGGGCATCCGCCGCACCGTGACGCTGCTCGAAGCGGGCGAGGCGAAGGTCGACAACGCGTACGCCCGCGTCGTGAGTTTCGAGGGCAACAGGCCGGCGCAGAAGATTCTTGAAGACGTTTTCGAGGTCACGGACCGCGCCTGGCGCGGCATCGGAACCATCCCCCAGAGCGGCTGGCGCCTCAGCGCCGCGTATCGCGAGTTCGACGCCGAGCAGAAATTCCAGGTTTCCGGCATCGAGACCCAGGAATCGGCGCTGTGCCGAGCCGGCGAAGTGCTGCAAGGCGCGTTGAAACCGAACCAGTGCGCCGCCTTCGGCAAGGAGTGCACGCCGCGCCATCCTCTGGGCGCGACCATGGTGTCGAGCGAAGGCGCGTGCGCGGCATATTACAACTACGGCCGCTTTATCACGTTGGAAAAATCGGCGGAAGCGTGTCCCGTCCCATGAACTTTGAAAACTGGACCTGTCCTTTACCCCTGCAGGATTACCCGAGCGTCGTCATTGGCCACGGCGGCGGCGGCAAGCTGTCGGCAGAACTGGTGGAGCACCTATTCCTGCCCGCCTTTCGCAATAGCGTGCTCGAGAACCTGGGCGATTCCTCGGTGATCGCCGCGCCCGCGGGCAGGTTGGCGTTTTCCACCGATTCGTTCGTGGTGAAGCCGTTATTTTTCCCTGGCGGCAGCATCGGTGACCTCGCCGTGAACGGTACGGTGAACGATCTGGCCATGAGCGGGGCCACGCCCTTGTATCTAAGCGCCGGATTCATCGTGGAAGAAGGCTTTCCTATGACGTCGCTAGCCCAGATCGTGCAGCGGATGGCCGCAGCCGCTGAGAGAGCGGGCGTACAGGTGATCACAGGCGATACCAAAGTGGTGGAGCGTGGCCACGGAGACGGGTGCTATATCAATACAGCCGGCATCGGCGTTCTTGCCGATGGGCTGCGCATCGGCCCGGCGCTGGCGCAGCCGGGCGACGTGGTGATCCTCAGCGGCAGCATCGGCGACCACGGCATGGCCATCATGAGCGTCCGGGAATCGCTGGAGTTTGAGACGACAATCGAAAGCGACTGCGCGGCTTTGAACGGACTCGTCGCCGACATGCTCGACGCCAGCGCCGATATTCACGTCCTGCGCGATCCGACCCGCGGCGGAGTGGCTTCTTCGCTCAATGAGATTGCCGGGCAATCAAAGGTCGGCATCTCCATCGACGAAACGAAGATCCCGGTGAAGCCGGAGGTCGCGTCCGCCTGCGAACTGCTCGGAATGGACCCGATTTACGTGGCGAATGAAGGGAAATTACTGGCCATCGTCGCGGCGCACGCAGCCGAAGCGATTCTCGCGCGCATGCAGGCGCATCCGCTGGGAGCTGGAGCCCGCATCATCGGCATGGTCACGGCGAATCATCCGGGAATGCTGGTGGCGAAAACGGGAATCGGCGGCACGCGCGTCATCCCCATGCAGATCGGCGAGCAGTTGCCGCGGATTTGTTGAGGCGCAAGAGCCCCATGCGTCAGCATGGGTCTGCCGCGGGCAGATATTCTAAACGACGTCGACGCCCATCGACCGCGCCGTGCCCTTCACCGAGTTCATCGCGGCTTCGACCGTAAAGCAGTTAAGGTCCGGCATCTTCAGCTTGGCGATCTCTTCCACCTGCTTCACCGTAATCTTGCCCACGCGATTCTTGTTCGGCTCGGCCGATCCCTTGGCCAGGCCGCAGGCGCGCTTGATCAGCACCGGCACCGGAGGCGTCTTGGTGATGAAGGTGAAGGAGCGGTCCGAGTAAATCGTGATCACCACCGGGATGATCAGCCCTTCCTGGTCCTTGGCCGACGTCTTTGCGTTGAACGCCTTGCAGAACTCCATGATGTTGACGCCCTGCGGACCGAGCGCCGTACCCACTGGAGGCGCCGGCGTGGCCTTGCCGGCCGGAATCTGCAATTTCACACTACCCGTAACTTTTTTAGCCATGACCTAAACCTTCTTAAACCTTTTCCACCTGTAAGAAATCCAACTCGACCGGCGTCGCACGGCCGAAAATCGTCACCAGAACGCGCAGCGTGTTGCGCTCCGGATTCACTTCGTCCACCTTGCCGGAGAAGTTCGCGAACGGACCGTCGTTGATGCGCACCGTCTCGTTCTTTTCGAACGTCATCTTCGGGCGCGGACGCTCCGCCGAGCTCGCCTGGCGGTACAATACGGAATTCACTTCATCGGCCGTCAGGGGCACCGGCGAATTGCCTCCGCCCACGAAGCCGGTCACGCGGGGCGTGGCCTTAACCGCATGCCACAGCTCGTCGTTCATGTCCATTTCCACCAGCACATAGCCCGGATACAGCATCCGCTTGCTGGTGACCTTTTTCCCGTTGCGCAGCTCCACCACTTCCTCGGTGGGGATCAGGATCTGCCCGATCTGATCGGCGAACCCGAACGCTTCCGCGCGGCTCCGCAGCGAGCTCGCCACCTTCTGTTCAAAACCGGAGTAGGTGTGAATGATGAACCACTTCTTGTCGGACAGGGGCAGTTCCGCGGCTTCCGCGGCCGGTTGCTCCGCCGCGGGCGCGGCTTCTTCCGGACGCTCCGCCGCTTCGTGGAACTCCAGTTCGTGGGATTCCGGTTCGTGCGCCGTCTCCGCCGTCACCGGCGTCGATCCGTTCTCGGGAAGTTGATCGTCAAACATGGGGCGCCTTTACTTGGTAAACGTATCGAACAGTTTCTGCACGGCGCGGCCGACCACCGCATCCACCACGGCAAAATACGCGGCAAACGCGAACACCGCCACAATGACTACCGCCGTGGTCGCCCGCACCTGCTTCCAAGCGGGCCAGGTGACACGCTTCATCTCCAGTTGAAGCTCCTGGAAATAGTTCTTTACTTCCGCCGGCCAACCGGCGGCGCGCGCCACGATGCTCGTCTCTTCAGCCATATTGATTCCTTTTGAAAACCCGCGAGGGGCTGGCAGGGGCGGAGGGATTCGAACCCCCACTCGCGGTTTTGGAGACCGCTGGTCTGCCGTTAAACCTACGCCCCTAAAAACAGGCGCCGGGCGCCAAAGCGCCAGACGACTTCAGTTTAGCACTGACGCCTGACGCCTGGAGGTCCTGCCGCCTATTTGATCTCCTTGTGCGGATGGTGCTTCCGGCAGAACGGGCAGAACTTGCTCAGTTCCAGCCGCTCCGTCATTGTTTTCTTGTTCTTCATGCTGGTGTAATTCTTACGCTTACACTCAGTGCACTGCAAAGTAATCTGTTCGCGCGCCATAGGCTTCTTCCTAAACCTGCTATCCTAAAATCTCGCTGACGGTTCCTGCGCCCACGGTCCGGCCGCCCTCGCGGATGGCGAACCTCAGGCCCTTATCCATGGCGACCGGCGTGATCAGCTCGATTTCCAGCTGCACGTTGTC
>Ga0335069_10000238_pt1 | contig 96193 bp, 86 predicted proteins | sample Lox_Sample_11_FD_206714 | JGI IMG/M metagenome (GOLD analysis project Ga0335069, IMG submission 206714) | Soil microbial communities from Loxahatchee National Wildlife Refuge, Florida, United States - Lox_Sample_1.1 | ecosystem: Environmental > Terrestrial > Soil > Wetlands | place: USA... | reverse complement strand
GCCTACCTCGGTCTTATAGGTGGCTCGAACTCAGAGGGGAGCGGGATAGCTGCTCGGCGAATACCTAGCCTACTGCCACGGCGACCGAACGCATCTGGGGGTCTCGAAGGACGCGCCGGCGGCTCGCCCCGTGGACCAGCGCCCTGCAGGCGCCACCGTCTACGCCCACCGTCGAGTAGGTGGGCTCCACCACCGGTACAAGTGGGCGGCTGCCGCGCAGGAAAGCCGGCCCGAGGGCCAGCACGTCTAGGCAGCTGCCCCGGCTCGCCCGTCGGAGGACCGCGCTCGTCGGATGCGCGCGGATACCCAACGCCCGATGCGCCTGGGAATTGAGGGATCGCACCAGTTCCTCCCATCCTGGTGGATCGAGCAGTGGCGAGGCACAACACAACGTCTTGTAAGTGGTGGGTCCGCACGCTCGGGTCTCGGCCCCGGACGTGCCTCCTGAGCGGCGGGCCCTGAGATAGACTCGCGGGATGGCCCGCGCCACGGAGCTCTGGCGGCGAACCCTGCGCGTCGATCCGCTTCCCCTTTTGCTCGCTTGCGGGAACCGAGCCATCGTCTACTTCACCCGCCGCGCGCTCCTCGGCGAGCGCACGGGCCCGGTCTCGTCGCTCTGGGACACTCCCGCAGCCGGGGGGATCCTCAGCAGGCAGAACGCCGACGGGTCGTGGACCTATCCCGGCGGCGACGACCGGATCCGCTCGCGGGAGAACTACGATCAGCTCGAGACCTTTCGGCAGTTCGGGGCGCTGGTGGAGAAGTACGGCCTAACGCGAGCGCATACGGCCCTGGCGCGAGCCGCCCGGTATCTGTTGTCGTTCCAGGCCAGCGAGGGGGACTTTCGCGGCATCTACGGCAACCAGTATGCCCCCACGTACACTGGGGCCATCTTGGAACTCCTGGTCAAGGCGGGCTACGGCGACGACCGCCGCGCCCAGCGGGCGTTTCGCTGGCTCCTCGCGGCGCGCCAGGACGACGGCGGTTGGGCCATCCCGTTCCGGACGCTGCGGGTCCCCTTCTCCCGGTTCGTTGACGTGAGGCGATACCCGGAGCCGGTGCCGCCCGATCGCAGCAAGCCCTCGTCGCACCTGGTCACCGGCATGGTGCTGCGCGCGTTCGCGGCGCACCCGGCGCGGCGCCGATCACGTGAGGCGCGGGCGGCGGCCGATCTGCTCGTGGCCCGGCTCTATCGCAGGGACGTCTACGGCGATCGAAGCGACCGGAGCTACTGGGACCGGGTCAGCTTTCCGTTCTGGTTCACGGACATCGTCTCCGCACTGGATTCGCTCTCGCGGGTTGGCGGCTTCGCCGAGAAGGATCCCGTCCGCAGCGCGATCGAGCACGTGCGGGGCCTACAGCGCGCGGACGGGACGTTCGCCTTCCGCCTTCTGAAGGGCAAAGATCCGGAGCTGCCACTGTGGATATGCCTGGCGGTGTGCCGCAGCCTGCGCCGGCTCTAGCTACCTCAGACCATGCCGCCCGGCGCGGGCGCCGCCCGCCTCCAACCAGGGGTGTAGCCTAGCCAGCACCCGTCCTTGTCGAAGGTGCCGCCGCAGAGCGCAGAAAGGGGTCAGGGATGCCCTGACAGCGCTACCTAGTTGACGCGATCGCGCCTTTTTGATCTGTTGTTCCTGGGCGTCGGGACAGGGGAGGCGGCGATGGGGTGGGCGTACTCGGTGGACTTGCGGGAGCGGGTGGTGGCGGCCTTCGACCGGGCCGGCATGAAACCATTACGTTTGTAGGGGTAGCCCCGTGATCGTCGAGTTCTTCGATAGGCAAGATGATGCAAACCCAATGAACGGCTCGAGAGTCGATGGTGTAGAGCCGCTGCTACGAGTCCTAGATGCCCAGCAGGACCGCGACCCCTTCTTTGCGGAGCTCGTCGGAGCCAACGGGTTCAAGCTCTTGGTAGGGCTTGGGGGAGCCGTTGGCTGTCTGCAATTCAGCGCGTCGACCGGCGAACCCCCGTATCTCATGGCTGTGAACCCCGACCCATAGCCCCAGCGTAGCGTAGCATTTCGAATTGGCGAGTAAGAGAAATCGCGGCCTTCTTCGCCGACACCGGTGAACGGAGTTCATCTATTGGATGGGAGGAAATCTAGCAGGCTGTTGAAAAAAAACCGGCCGAAGGATCGACAGGCAGTCCGGTCTGTGATCTCGTCCGCGCACGGAGGTCGCGGTGCGCGGACGCAAGAATTCTCACAGCACGATGTTGAGCCTGACCTGGTGCAGATTCCGCCAGACTCCGGCTGCGGTTGCGGCAGCGAGGTTGTAACGCCCCTGTCGCCTGCCGCCTGGTCGCTACTCTTTGACGGCGTGTCAGTGTCGCTGCACCCATCCGTTGGGAACTGGAACCTTCCTTGCCAGTCCCACTACATCATCCGCAGGAACCAAGTCCTTTGGGCGAAGAAGTGGTCACAGAGGCAGATCGCAGCCGGCCGGGCGCGGGATAGGGCGCGCGCGGCCGCATACTTCAAGGCTGGGGCGACACCGCAGGCTACACAAGAGAAGCAAGGCAAGAAGTCACGCGATGACGAAGAGTAGACGGTTCAAGACGTCGAGCCGCTCAGGGGCGGGAGGGACGCGCACGGGAAACCACTCCGGAGAGCGGTCCCTGCCCGGGTCTAATTCGTGGTCCCTTGGTCCCCACCTATAGAATCTAACCTCTCGTATTTGCAAAGCAAATTAGTGGAGGCGCCGGGAATCGAATGAGGGCCCGATTCCAAGGGTGGCCGGAAATCACTGTGCGTTCGGCTGGTTACTGAGGGGCCTGAAAAGTGGAGGCGGTTCGGGAGGCGAGCTTAGCCAAGGATGAGAAGGCCTACAGGCGTCCCGTCCAGACGTTGGGCTTGCCCGAGCTTTCACCCCCCAGAAAGCCGAACCGCCTGGCGGAGCGCGAACTCGCCGCCGGCGCTCGCCCGCGGCATGGCCACGGCAGATTCCAGGAGTCCATGGTTGCGGACGCCTGGAGAGCCGCCGTACCGGGCGGGCTGCTCGGCGTGGATGAGGAGAACGTCTTCGAGGTCGAGGAACAGCGGGTCGGTCACTTCGCGAGCTTCCGCAGGGTGGAGTCGTGGGCGGCCATCGCCCGCTGGACGGCGGCGGTCACCTTTGCGCGGCGGGAACTCCGGATGGGCTCGATGATGAGCCGCTCCCCGTCGGTCCGCATCTCGAGCTCGGTTTCCCGGTCGATCTCCAGGAGCTCGAGGATGGGCTTCTCGATGACGATGCCGAGGCTGTTGCCGACGGCCGAGAGCTTCTTGCGCATGTCGTGCTCCGTTCTTACGAACGTATAACCTTCCGCTCCGCCTTCCGCAACCGCCGCCTTCAACTCGGCTATCGGACGGGCTTCGCCGCGAAAGTTTCCGGACATTACGGCGGCGCCTGTCGGGAGATCGTTCTCGTTCATGACGACACCTCTCGTGCTGACGACCTGTGGCCTGCCGCGGGCGCCGGGTCAGGGCGCAGCGGTGGGGACTCCTTCGCTGCGCCTCCTGCGGACCTCGAGGGGATCTTCCCGAGCTCCGCCAGCCCGGCCCAGAGCAAGCCCAGCAGCGCGGCCATGCCCAGGTCGCCCGGCGCGACCTCGGCGAAACGCAGCACTTCGCGGAGAGGAGGCAGGTAGACGGCGAGCAGCAGGAACGCGACGGCCGCGAGCGCCCACACACCCATGACGCGATTCGAGAAGAGCCCCAGGCGGGCGAGCGACTCGTGATCGCTCCGAGAGACGAAGGCGAGAGCGACGTGGCCCACTATCCAGGCCCCGAACGCGATCGTCTGCACCGCTTCGATCGGGAGCCCGCGCCAGGTCGCCCAGCCGTAGGCGCTCATGACCGCCGCGAACAGGAGCACACCCTTCAAGAGGAGCGCACGCAGCGCGGGACCGTCCACGACCACCGTGCGGCGCGGCGCACGCCGGGTGACGTCGTGCTCCGCGGGCTCCGCGACGAACCCGGCGGAGGCGGCGAGGTCCATGAACATCTCGAGCAGGATGATCTGGATCGGGGAGAAGGGCAGCGGAAGGCCGAACACGACCGGGACCAGGAAGACGGCGACGAGGGCGACCTTCACGGCCAGGTAGTAGTTGACCCCTTTCCGCAGGTTGTCGGAGAACCGTCGCCCTTCGAACACGCCGCAGGCGAGCGTGGCGTAGCTGTCGTCGCCCAGCACCGCCTGCGCCGCCTCCCGGGCGACGTCGGTCCCCCTGAGCCCCATCGCGACGCCCACGTCGGCGGCCTTGAGGGCGAGCGCGTCGTTGACGCCGTCGCCCGTCACCACCACGACCTCTCCGTTCCGCTGCAGGGCCTCGACCAGCCTGAGCTTATGCTCGGGCGTGGTGCGGGCGAACACCGAGACCTCGCGCACCGCACTGGACAGCGTTGCGTCGTCGAGGCGGTCCAGCTCGTCGCCGGTGAGCACCCGATCGGCGGGGATGGCGACCTCGCGGGCGATGGCAGTCGCGGTCGCGTGGTGATCGCCCGTGACCATCACGGTCCGGATGCCGGCGGCGGCCACCTGCGCGACCGTCTCCTTGACCCCGGCCCGCGGCGGATCCGCCAGCGCGAGGAGGCCGACGAGGTCGAGGCCTCGCTCCAGCTCGGCGAGCGGTCGGTCCGCGCGCGCGGGCTCGATCGCGCGGGTCGCGACGGCCACGACGCGCCGGCCCTTCGCCGCCTCCTGGGCGAGCGCGGCCCGCAGCGCCTCGGGCACCTCACGGCAACGCGCGAAGACCTCTTCGGGCGCGCCCGTCAGATCACAGCGCGCCGCTCCGTCCGGTAGTCGCCACAACACGGCCTTGCTCCGCCGGCCGCTCCCGAGGTGCCTCAGCCCGATCATCCCGCCGGCAGGCCGCGTCACGCCGAGCGCGCCGGCGCGCTCCAGCACCGCCTGCTCCAGCGAGTCCGGCGCCCCCGGCGAGACCGTGCCGAGCGCCGCCTCGAGCACCGCGCGCTCACTCTGCGCCGGCCATGCGGCCGCAACCTGCATGCGCCCCTCGGTCAGGGTGCCGGTCTTGTCCGTGAGGAGGACGGTGGCGTTGCCGAGCGTCTCGGCGGCGCGCAGACGCTTCACGAGGAAGTTGCGGCGGGAGAGCCGGTACGAGCCGAGCCCGAGCACCATGGTCACGATGATGGGCATCTCCTCGGGGATGACCGCGAAGGCCAGCGCTAGGCCGGTGAGGATCATAGGGCGGACCGCGCCGCCCCGCGCGATGCCGATGAGCGGGATGGCAATGGAGAAGAGCAGCGCCACCCACACCAGCTTGGCCGAGAGCGCCTTCATCGCCAGCTGGAGCGGGGTCTTGGGCGGCTTCACGTCGCCGAGCTGCCCGGCCATCCGCCCGAGGCGGGTGACGGCGCCGGTGGCGGTGGCCTCGGCGTCTCCCTCTCCGGTCACCACCACCGTCCCCGCGTAGACGGCGTCCCCGACCGACTTCTCCACGGCCGCCGACTCGCCGGTGAGCGCCGACTCGTCCACGCCGACGTCGATGGCGGTCGCCAGCGTCGCGTCGGCGGGGATTCGCTCGCCGGGCACGAGGATCAGCACGTCTCCCGGCACGACCTCCTCGACGTCGACGGTAAGGGCCCGACCGCCGCGGCGCACCCTGGCCTTCGGCGCGGAGAGGCGCTGGAGCGCGCCGATCGCACGCTTGGCGCGGAACTCGTTGACCACCTCGGCGGCCACGAGCAGGACGATGATCGCGAAGATCGTCAGCGCATCGGCCAGCGAGCCCCACAGGCCGTAGAACACGCCCACGGCGAGCAGCAGCAGGATCATCGGCTCGCGGATCTCCTCCCAGGCGATCGCCCAAAAGCGAACCGGGGCGGGCGTGAACAGTCGGTTCGGGCCGACGCGGGCCAGGCGGGCCCGCGCCTCCTCGTCGCTGATCCCGAGACGTGCCGTGCTCATGACATTCCTCTCCTCGATGTCGACGCGAGGCAAATGTTGCCTCCAGGCGGCTTCGCCCGCATTGCCTGGAGCGACGGGACGATCGACTCTGGACGCCAGGGGCGGCCGACGCTCATCCGAAGGCCCGGGCGAACCAGCTTAGGACGGCCCGCGTCCCGGATTGCTCGTCCTCGACCCAGGGTATCCTCAGGATCTCGCGGACCAGCCGGTCGTACGCGCCGGCCGGAACGCGCGCCTCGCCGCCGACGAGCGAGACGCTCGGCGCCGTGGAACGAGGCCAAGGTCCGCCTCCGGCCGCACGATGGAGAAGGCCAGCTGTACGCTCCGGGTCTCGCGCTCCCAGAGCCAGGGGTTGCAAACATGGACCTGGGCGCTCATCGGTCCGGCGCAGGCATGTGGCTCCCGGCCGATTTGACCCTCATGTAGGGAATGGGCCTACGCTACGACCGGGCGGTACCGTTAGCTAAGCTAGCGAGCGGCTGCGCCCTCCGACGTTTTCTCTTGAGCCTTGGACCGCGCCCGGTACGACCGTGAGCCAGGGCCTGCTCGGGCGCTTGGAGTCGCACCGGTTGTGCGTGTAGATGTGGAGCAGATGTGGAGCAGAAACAGAAAACCCCGTAACTAAGCGGTGTTATGAAGTGGAGGCGCCGGGAATCGAACCCGGGTCCGAAGGATGTCCAGCGAATGGTCCTACGCGCGTATCCCGGAGTACTTACGTGGGCGGCAACCTCCGGGCCTGCAACCGCTCACGTCCTCACCCTTTGATCTCGACCTCGACAAGGCGGTTCGCCTCCCGCCGAGGTCCAGCCGGAGCTGACGTCCGCACCCAGTACCCGGCGCTCCCGGGGGGACGCACGGCCTAGAGCTAGGCCGCGAGAGCCATGGGCTCGTTCGCGTTTCTGCGTGGTCCCGTTTTTTCGTGGCCTCGTGACCAACCACGGCGCGCACCAGACGCCTTCCGTCCTCCGTCGAAACCAGTTCGCCCCCATGACGAACCGACACGGCCCATGTAAGGCCGCTGCCGCTTCCGTCAAGCGGCGGAGCGATCGTACCATGGGGACGCCCCTTCCGCCGGAGGTCACCCGCGGGGGCGGGAAAGGGCGCTCGCACCGGCGGCAGCGAGACCGCCGAGCGCGGCGGCTCCGAGCGCGAGCGGAGTCCCGCCGGGAGGGCCGAGCCAAGCGGCGAGGGCACCGGCGAGGATCACCCCGCCGAAGGCCCCAAGCGCGGCAAACGCGAACGTCACGCCCGTGGGCCGCCGCGGGGCTACGTCTGTTTCCTCCGCCGACTCGAAGTGCCTGAGCTCCAAGGCCTCGAGCAGGAGCTCGCGCTCGCTCTCGTAGTCCAGGCGGCGCAGCGCCTCAGGGGCGGTGACCCAGGAGACCCGATCCACCTCCTCCGGGAAGCGCAGGGGGCCCTCCTCCAATAGTTCCATGTTCCAGAACAACACCACCTTGGCGGTGCGCTTCGGGACGTAGTGGACGACCCCGGCGAAGGAGACGACGCGGGCCCGGCACCCGGTCTCCTCCCCCACCTCCCGAATCGCCGCGTCCTCCCAGCGCTCGCCGTCCTTGAGCTTGCCTTTGGGGAGGCTCCAGTCCCTACGGTGGGGTCGATGGACCACCGCGAGGCGGCGGCGACCATCCTCGCCCTCGCGCCAGAGCAGCCCGCCGGCGGCACGGATGATGGACATACGCCCGATCCTGACATCCCGGGCCGGCGGTGGCCACGGGGGAGCTCAGCCGGCCGGCCGGTCCGTCACGGCAGAGGCCCGGCAGCGATCCCGGCCTCGGTGCCGCCGCCCCCCGCGCCGGTCGCGGCGTGCGGGATCGGCCCGTCCACGCGGACCGGCCACCCGTTGACGCTCGCCCCCTCCTTGCGGATCTCGGCCAGGCGGCGGTTGAGCCGCGGGACCACTTCCTCGGCGGTGTAGCGGACGAAGTGCTCGCCGATGATCGAGAACGTCACCGCCCGTGGGACATAGGCGAAGCCGCGCGAGAGCGCGACCCGCAGGAGGCGCCAGAACCAGCGCCGCCGGACGGGGTCGCCGCGGACCCCGATCCGCCACACCGCCCGCGCAAAGATGGGTAGCGCATCTTGGCGGAGCGGCCCGGGGCGCACCGGAGTCGTCTTGAGCGACATGAGGCAGCGCTCGAAGAACTCGTCCGCGTCGAAGAGCCGGGCGAGAAGGTCGCGGTAGCCCTCGAGGAGCTCCGCTTCCGGCATGGTCGTCTCGAAGTTGGTCCGGTCAAACTGGTCGCCGGTGGGGGCGCCGCGGAGCCGGCCTTCCCGCTCGAGCCGGCGCCAGAGCTGTGTCCCGGGGAGCGCGGAGAGCACGCCGACCATGGCCCGCGGGATGGGGACCGACCTCACAAACGCCAGCTGCCGCTCCAGCGCCCCCGCGTCGTCGCCGTCGAAGCCGACGATGAACCCAGCATAGACCTCCAGCCCGGCGCGGGAGAGTGTCCACACCGCCTCGGCCGGGTCCATGCGGAGGTTCTGCCGCTTCTGCGTGAGCTTCAGGGTCTCGGGGTCGGGGGTCTCGAGCCCGACGAACACGGAGCTGAAGCCGGCGTCGACCATGGACGCCACGAGCTTCGCGTCGCCGGCCAGGTCGAGGCTCGCCTCGGTGTAGAGGTCGAAGGGATTCCCGTGCGCTCGCTGCCATTCCGCGATCACAGGAAGTAACTTGCCGACCACCTTTCGGTTCCCGATGAAGTTGTCATCGACCACGAACAGCGCCCCGCGCGCCCCGATCCGGAACAGTTCGTCCAGCTCGGCGAGCACCTGGGTTTGCGACTTCACTCGCGGCACTCTCCCGAACATCTCGATGATGTCGCAGAACTCGCAGTTGAACGGGCAGCCGCGAGAGATCTGCACGGCCAGGGACGCGTACCGATCCAGCCGGACGAGGTCGAAGCGAGGCACCCGCGCAAGGGCGAGCGAGGGGCGGGCATCGCCCTGGGGGGAGAGCATCCTGCCGGCGGCGCGGCCGGGGTGCTCGAGTGCGTCCACGAGGAGGTCGAGCCTGCCCTCCGCCTCACCCTGGAACAGGTAGGTCGCGTCGGCGAACTCGCCCGGGCTGGTGGTGACGGCGGGGCCGCCGACGACCGTGGTCTTGCCGAGGAGGCGGGCGCGCCGGATCACCGCGCGCATCGACAGTGCCTGCACGAGCATTCCCGATACGAGGACGGCGTCTGCCCAGCGGATCTCCTCGTCCGGTAGAGGGCCGAGGTGCAGGTCGTGGATCCGCAACTCCCAGGAGGCGGGCAGGTGAGCAGCCAGGGTGGCTAGCCCGAGGGGTGGGTGTGGTCCATCTTTCTTGAGGAACGCCAGGCTGTGCTGGTAGCCCCAATATGTCGGTGGGCTTGAGCCCTGCACCAAGAGCGCGCGCATCACGCTACCATTGCAACCGAATGTCACCCGGATGTCATCGCGCACCGCCGCGAAGGTGCGGCAGACGGACGCCGCCCCGAGCGGTGTGTAGGTGGTCGGACGGGCCCGTGGCGCGGCGCGAGCGACCAGCGTGACGCGCAGCGGCGGAGCCGGTCGCTAAAGGCTACCGGGGCGTCGTGAGGGCGGCGGGCGTGGCAACCGACGCCGGTTCGTCACCCGGGGGGGGGCTCGCCGGACGGGTGATATCGCGGGAAGGGGAAGGTGGGCTGGACGAGCGGCGGACGGGGCGAGACGGACTTTCCAAGGATTCCGAGGGCCACCGCCACCCCGTGCAGGATCGCCTCGGGACGCGGCGGGCAGCCGGGGACGAAAAAGTCGACCGGGAGCACCTTCTCGACGCCGCCCAGGACGGCGTAGCTATCGAACCAGGCGCCGCCCCCACCGGCGCAGGATCCGACCGCGATGACGAGCTTCGGCGCCGGCATGGCCTCGTAGGCGCGGCGCAGAGCGAGGGCCGTCGAGCGGAGCGCCGGTCCCTGGCAGAGCATGGCGTCCGCGTGCCTGGGCGAGGCGACCAGCTTCACCCCGAAGCGCTCGGCGTCGTAGTAGGGCGTGAGGACGTTCAGGACCTCGATGTCGCAGCCGTTACACCCCCCGCTGTTCGCATGGTAGACCCAGCACGACCGGCTCATCATCCTGCGGCAGAGGGCCTTCAGCATTGGGACGCTCCTAGAGTTCGATCTCCACGTCGGGGGCGGGCTCACCGGGTGGCGCCGACCGCGAAGCGCACACCCATCGGCCCGCCTCCAGGTCGTCCACCCGGTAGCCCGTGAGCTTCAGCGCGTCGAGCGGAGTGGGGGCGGCGAAGCAGCGGCCGCAGCGCTGACAGGATCCCATGAACAAGGTGAGGCGTTGCTCGAGGTCGGAGAGCCGGTCCGTGGCCAGCTCGAAGGACTCGCTCATGGTGATGGCCTTCTCGGGGCAGACCTCCACGCACCGGCCACAGGAGGTGCAGCGGCGGCCGAGATAGCGGATCACCCGGAGCTCCTGGCAGGGGTCGTGGATCAGGATCTCCCGGGCCGGGCAGTTGCTGGCGCACCCGCCGCAGCCGATACACCGCGCTGCGTCGAAAACCGGGCGACCGCGGAAGCCTGGTCGGGGAGGGTGGGGCGCCAGCGGATAGGGGAGGGTGACCGTGCCCGCCGAGAGCCCGATCCACGCCTCCTTGAGCTTGCTCGAGAGCGACATGCGTACCTCGTCAGCGCCCGAGGGCGGCCAGAACGACGGCCCCCAGCGAGAACGCGAGCAGCACCGAGTACCGGCGGATCGCCTGGTCCACGCGGTAACGCGCGTGAGTGGCGGCCACCAGGGCGACCAGGACCACGAGGGCAAAGGCCTTGGCCCAGAAGAAGAGGAACCCGAGCGGGAAGGGCCAGCCCGATCCCCAGGGAACGAAGAGCCCCACGAAGAGGGCCGCGTAGACGACGAGCTTCACCATCTGCGCGAGCCTGAAGAGGGCCAGTTTCTGCCCCGAGTACTCGGAGAGGGGCCCGTCCATGATCTCGGTCTCGGCCTCGGCCACGTCAAATGGGACGCGGCCGGCAAAGGCCTGGAAGGCGAGCAACATCACCACCAGCATGAGCCCGCCCGAGACGGGCGCTCCCGACAGCCAGGGCGAGCCGTCGAGGACCGCCTCCAGTCGGAAGGAGCGTGCGTGCACCGCCCCCACGCAAAGCGCCACCGCCAGGATCGGCTCGAGAACCATCATGGACATCATCTCGCGGCTCACCCCGACCCAGGAGTAGGTCGAGCCGGCGGCGGCCCCGGCGAGGAGCGTGCACACCCCCGAGAGCAGAAGGAGGTACAGGAGGAGAAGGACGTCTCCGGCCGAACCGAGCGGAGCGGGGAACCCGAGCGGCACGAGGCAGGCGGTGGCGAGGATGGAGGCGAGAGCGAGGTAGGCCGCGACCCGCTGCACGGCGGGCGCCTCGCCGGACTCGAGGTCCTCCTTCCCGAGGAGCTTCAAGAGGTCGAAGTAGGGCTGGAGGAGGGGAGGGCCGCGCCGGGACTGTACCCGGGCCGTGAGCCTTCGTTGCACACCCTGGAAGAACGGGGCGGAGAGGAGCACCAGGGCCACGTTGGCGAGTGCGCCCAGCACGACCAAGAGAGCCGCGGAGAGCAGTTCAGCGCTCATACGAGCCCTCCCTGCCTCCGGCTCCGCCCTCGCGCGACCCGCCCCGGGCCAGGGCCCGAAGCTCGGCTTCGCCGTAGGTGCGCACCGCGCCGGAGGAAAGGTCGACAGTCTCGAGCCGGTCCGTGCAGGAGAAGCACGGGTCGATGCTGCCGAGCGAGATGGGCATGTCGGCGAGCCTCTGGTCCTGGATCATGGCCGGGATGCCCTGGAGGTTCTGGTAGGTGGGGGCTCGCACTCGCCAGCGGCGCGGCCGGTTCTCGTCGCCGGTGACGACGAAGTGGTGGCTCTCGCCACGCGGGGCCTCCACCGAGGAGACCCCGATGCGGCCGGGGGGAAGCGCGTCGTTCAGGTCGAGGCGGAGCGGGCCCGGTTCCATCTTCTCCAGGCACTGCCGGATGATCCGGATCGATTGCAACCCCTCCTCGAGACGCACCCAGAGGCGGGCCCACACGTCGCCCTCCTGCGCGGTGACCACGTCGAACTCGACGCGATCGTAGGCGGCGTAGGGATGGTCGCGGCGGCAGTCGATGTCCACGCCGGCCGCGCGCGCCACCGGCCCGACGAGCCCCATCTGTCGCACCAGCGCGGGGCTCGTCACCCCCACCCCCCGCGTCCGCGCCTTGAGGTTGCGGTCGCCTCCCACCGCCGAAAGGAGCGTCCTCCACTCGCCCTCCAGGGTGGCGAGGGCCTGGCGAAGCTCGGATCGGACCTCGGGGGTGATGTCCCAGCGCACCCCGCCCACGAGGCACAGGCCGTAGGTCTTGCGGTTCCCCGTGATCCGCTCCGCCATCCACATCACCGGCTCGCGGATCCGGAAACTCTGCATGAAGAGGGTATCGAAGCCGACCAGGTGGCAGGCGAGCCCGAGCCAAAGGAGGTGGCTGTGGAGGCGTTCTAGCTCGAGGAGCGTCGTCCGGATGTACTCGGCCCGGCGCGGGATCTCGAGGCAGGCCGCCGACTCGACCGCCTGCGCATAGGCCACGCTGTGCACGCACCCGCAGATGCCGCAGATCCGCTCCGCCAAGGTGGGGATGTCGTCGTAGCCGAGCACGGACTCGGCCAGCTTCTCGATGCCGCGGTGGACCATGAACCCGCGGTACTCGCAGCCGCGAACCCGCTCTCCCTCGACGAAGAGGCGGAAGTGCGCCGGCTCGTCGAGAGCGGGGTGGAAGGGGCCCAGGGGGACCACCGTGCAGCCCGCGGGGGGATCCTGGAAGGCGAAGCGCCGGCCCGGGTCGTAGCCCTCGGGGACCTTATCGTAGGGAAAGTCCTTGCGGAGCGGGTGGACTCCCTCGGGCCAACCGTCGGGCAGGACCAGCCGGCGCGGGTCCCGGTGTCCCACCGGTTCGATGCCGACGAGGTCGCGCATCTCCCGCTCCGCCCAGTTGGCGCCGGGGACGAGGTCGGAGATCGTGTCCACCCGAGGGGCGTCGGGCGGGAGAAGCGCCATCACGCTCCCGAGGACGTGCTCCCGGTCGAGCGCGAAGTCGTGCGCCACCAGGTACTTCCCCGAGAAGGGCCGGTCGTCCGCCCCCACGGTGATGACGTACCGGGCGTTGAGTTCGCCGAAGAGGTGGCTAGAGACCTCCCTGAGCGCGGCGGGGGCGACGTAGACGAAGAGCCGGTCGGAGTCGGGCAGGTCGGCCCGCTCGATGGCCGGGCCGAAGCGGGTGGCGAGCTTGGAGAGGAGGATGCGCGAGGGCATGGCTAATGTCCCTCCCCGTGGCCGCTCCGGACCGGGGGCGGCGCCCCGCCCAGGAAGCGGAAGGCTCCCTTCACCTCGCCGTAGAGGTCGTGGGTCGAGTAGCGGTAGTGGTCGGCGTCCTGGTCGGCCTCCTGGGCATACCCGCAGAGCCAGGGCGGCGAGGCCCGCCGCGGAGCTTGGGCCGCCTTGGCCACCGCCCGGGCGACGAGGAAGAGAACCCCGAGGAGGAGGAGCACGGCCAGGGGACGCAGCACCGCCGCCCCGCCCAAGACCTCGAGCCCGGCGGCGGCGCCGCCCGAGAAGAACCCGCTGCCGGCGAGCGCGCTCCCCAGCCCTCCGGGGCTCTGCGAGAGGACGGCGTCGCCCATGCGGGCGGCCGCAGCGGGGAGGAGGCCGAGGAGGAGGCAGAGCCCGGCCAGAAAGACCTGGGGGACGAGCATGAGCAGCCCGACCTCGAGCGGTCCCCGCTTTGCGGCCGCGGCGACCGCGGCGCTCCGCCGGCCGAGGAAGCCTATCCCGAGGAACTTCACGAACGAGGCGAGGGTGAGCGTGCTCGTGAGCAGGGCGACCACCGCGCAGGGGGCGAGGTAGAAGGCGGCGGCGCTCCCCTTGAGCGCCGCCACGTAGAGGCTCCACTTGCTGGCAAAGCCGTTGAGAAGCGGCACGCCCGAGATGGCGAACGAGGCCACGAGAGCGGTTACCCCGGTGACCGGCATGTGGCGCATCAGCCCGCCCATGCGGTCGAGCTCCTGGGTCCCGGTGGCGCACAGCATCGACCCGGCGTCGAGGAAGAGCAGGGCCTTGAAGAGCCCGTGGTTCAGGACGTGGAAGAGCGCCCCGAAGAGGGCCAGGGCCGCGACCGGGCGAAGGTCAGGTTCCCCCCGGGCGAGCAGGGCCATGGCCGCCCCCGCCCCGAGGAGCACGTAGCCGATCTGGCCGATGCTGTGGAAGGCGAGGAGGCGCTTGGAGCGCTCCTGCTGGAGCGCCTGCGCCGTCCCGGTGAAGAGGGTCACCGTCCCGAGGACGGCCACCACCGCCCCCCACGACGCGAGCGGGAAGGCCTCCTTCGCGGTGGGCGGGACGAGCCACAGGAAGTACCGGACGAGCCCGTAGACACCGGTCTTGATCATGACGCCCGAGAGCAGGGCCGAGACCGGCGAGGGAGCGGCGGGGTGGGCGTCGGGCAACCAGACCTGACCGAAGGGCCACATGCCCATCTTGATCCCGAAGCCGACGAGGAAGAGGAGGAAGGCGAGGGCGGAGGGGAGGGGGTAGGTGGAGAGGGCGCCGGGGAGCGCCGAGGCGACCGCGCCGAAGTCATAGGGGTTGTCGGGCGCCGCCCGGGCCACCCCCCCGGCCGCGACGAGGATGCGGGCGCCCACCATGGTGACGACGCAGGCGATCTGCATCATCCAGAGGTAGCGGTTGGCAGCCCGGATCGGCCCCTTCCCCCCCTCGTAGCGGATGAGGAAGTAGCCGGGCACCGTCATGAGCTGCCAGAAGACGAAGAAGAACCACATCATGTCGGTGGTGCTGGTGAGGCCGTACATCGCCGACAGGAACAGCAAGAGGCAGGGGTAGTAGAAGCGCGTCCCCTGCCCGGGATGGCGCGCCCGCAGATAGCCGATGGAATGGAGCGAGGAGGGGACGGCGAGCAGGGCGGCGAGCCCGAGGAACACCGAGGAGAGGCCGTCCACGTGGAAGCGCGGGGAGAAGCCCAGCCAGGGGATGACCAGCGGTGCGACCGGCTCAAGGGAGGGCCCCCGACCCACTGCGGTCACCACCGCAAAGCCCACGAGCGCCGCGGTCACGGCCGCTACCGCGAGGGCGATCCCGCCCGCCACGGCCTGCCAGCGCGAGACCACCGCAGTGAGCACGGCCCCGGCCGCGCAGAGGAGGATCGACGCCACCACCGCCCACTCGGGAGTCATGAGGCCACCCTGTCGCCATGTGCCGGGGGAGACGCCACTTCTCCCGGCCCCCCTGGGCCGAGCGCCCGGCCGAGGATCTCGACCAGCGACTCCAGCGTGCCGTTCACCTCGGGGGAGAGAGCCGGCCTCGGCTCAAGCGAGCCGGGCTGCACGCCCAAGAGCCAGGCCCGGGCGCCCAGCCCCTCGGCGTACTTGGCCAGGACCGGGAGCGGGACCCGGTGCGTGGAGGCGCCGCTCACCCGGTCCCCTAGCTCCGTGGCCCGGGCCAGGAAGAGGTCGCCGGGCGAGCCCCCGAAGTCGACCGCATCCGCGAGCACGAGCTCCTCACAGCCCTCCCGCACCGCCTGTCCCACCCAGTTCTCCGGGGAGGTGCCGGCGTCCACGGCGCGGACCGGGCCCTCCTCCGCCCCGAGCCGCTCGAGGAGCGCCCGGGCGAGCCGGACCCCGAACCCGTCGTCGCCCCGCTCCGGGTTTCCCATCCCGAGGAGCCAAAGCCGGCGCCCGCGCAGGGGCTCGAGCTGGGCGAGGAGGTCCGCCATCAGATGCTCTCCCCCAGCTGCGCGATCTGCTCGTAGGTGAAGACCGGCCCGTCGGTGCAGACGTAGGCCATGCCGATGCAGCAATGGCCGCACTTGCCCACCCCGCACTTCATGTACCGCTCGAGGGTCGAGACGATGTCCTTGCCCTGAAACCCGAGCGCGAGGAGGTCTTGGATGGCGAAGCGGAACATGACCGGAGGTCCGCACACGAAGGCGACCGTGTCCGTTACCGGCAGCCGGACCTCGGGCTTCTTGAGCAGGCTCCCCACCACCCCCACGTTCCCGGGCCATCCGGAGAGGGCGCGGTCGACGGTGAGGTGGACCTCGAGCTGGCCCGAGCGCTGCCATTCCTCGAGGAGCGGCAGGTACATGAGGTCCCGCGGGGTCCGAGCCCCATGGAAGACCAGGATCCGCCCGAAGTCGTCGCGGTGGGCGAGGGCGTAGACGATGCAGGCGCGCAGGGGGATGAGACCGATCCCGCCGGCGGCGAAGACCAGGTTCTTTCCCCGGTACGTCTCCATGGGGAAGCCGTTCCCGTAGGGGCCGCGCACCGCGAACAGGTCGCCCGCTCGGAGCTGGTGGAGCGCCCCGCTGCAGGTGCCGACTTGCCGGACCGTGAAGAGGAAGTCCGGCTCGGTGGGGCTGGCGGGGAGAGAGAGCGGGAACTCCCCCGCCCCGAAGACCGACACCTGCGCGAACTGGCCGGGGCGGAAGCGACGGAAGGCGGCCTGCTCGGCCGGGTCCTCGAAGTGCCAGCGGAAGGTCTTCACCCCCGCGATCTCGTCCTCCACCCGGTCGACCACCGCCCGCCGGGGCAGGTAGACGTTCTCGTGCACGGCCGTGGTCATGCGCGACCTCCCGCCTCCGGTCCACGGCGGAGCAGCTCCACCACCGCGGGCATCCCCACGTCGCCGTGGCAGATCTCGGCGCAGCGGCCACAGCCCACGCAGGCCACCGAGCGTTCTCGCTCGATGAAGTGGTGCGAGAGCTTCCGGTAGAAGCGGCGGTTGCGGCGGTCGTGGATGGCCTTGCGCGGGTTGTGGCCGCCGGCCATACGGGTGAAGCCCGAGAGAGCGCAGGAGTCCCAGATGCGGACCCGCTCGGTCCGGTCCGGGCCGGCCGGCCGGTCGCTCACCGTGAAGCAGGTGCAGGCGGGGCAGACGTAGGTGCAACCACCGCATTCCAGGCAACGGCGCCCGATCTCCTCCCAGGTCCCCTCGGTCACCTCGCCCCGGGTCACCCGGGCGACCGCCGCGGCGAACCAGCTGGTGTGGGTCTTGAAACGGGTCCTCAGGTCGTCGAGCAGGGCGCGGCGCCGGGCCAGGTGCTCCGGCCCACCGCGCCGGAAGATCGGCTCCTCGAAGAGCACCTCGGCCCGCGGCGTGCCGGCCAGGGCCAGCCACTCGGCGCCGAGGTCGAGCAGTTGCAGGTCGAAGCCCTCGCGCGCCGCAGGACCGGTATCGGTGCAGGGGCAGAAGCAAGTCTCGCCGATGTCGACCCCGGGCCGGGTACACACCACGTTCACGAGGAAGAGCGTCTCGCGCCGGGTGGCGTAGTAGATGTCGCGGAAGGCCCCGTCCAGGTAGAAGCGGTCGAGGTGGCCGATGCCCGCGACGTCGCAGGAGCGGATCCCGAACACCGCCACCCGCGGGGCCTGCACGATGGGGCGGAAGGTGGTCTCCGAGCCGTGCCCCCGGATCTCGAGCAGGGGCTCGATGGGCGGGAGGGCGAAGCGCTTGGGCGGGTAGAGGGGGTTCGGGAGGTGGAGCGCGACGGCGTCACGGTTCTCGTCCGTGACCGGCGCGAAGGCTCCGTCGCCCCCCTCCTCCACGAAGGGGGCCATCACCTGGTACCCCATGGAGCGTAGGAGGTCGACCACGCGGAGGACGTCGCCTCCGTCGAGGACCCGGGCCTTCATGGTGCGCTCTCCTTCTCGATCCGGACCTTGAGGAGCGCCGCCGCCTCCGGGTCAGCGCGGCGGACGAGGTCTTGCACCTGCTTCGCGAAGAAGGGAGCGAAGACGGCGCCCCGACGCACTTCGGGGGTGATGCGGGCATCGGTCGAGGCCGCTCCCTCCGGGGATACGACCCGCACCCGCTCCCCGTCGCGAACGCCGAGCCCCTTGGCGTCCTCGGGGTTCAGCTCGACGAACCCGTCGGGATAGTCGAGCAGGAGGAACCGGTGCTCCCGCCGCAGGGTCTCGCTGTGCTGGACGAGGACGTTCTGGTTCCAGTAGTGGTCGGAGTGGCCGAAGACGAGGGTGAGGGGGTGCTCGGGGTCCTCTCTTTCCTCGGCAGGGCGGGCCGGGGGCGGGACGAGGTGGAAGGGGAAGGCCCGGTCGCACACCTCGAAGAGCATCCGCGTGCCGCCGGGGCGGTCCTTGGTGCAGGGCCACTGGCGGCCGTGGGCCTGGGCCAAGACGGCGTGCGACAGGCCGGAGTAGAAGGGGACCACCTCGGCGATCTCGTCCATGACCCGGGCGGCGTTGGGGTAGCTCCACGAAGCGCCCAGGGCTCGGGCCAGCTGAACGAGCTGCATCCAGGCCGGGGCGACCCCCGGAGGCGGAGGCACCGCCTGGGCGGCGAGCTGCACGCGCCGCTCGGTGCTCGTGAAGGTGACCTGCTCCTCGCCGAAGGCGGTGGTGGGGAGGATGAGGTGCGCGTGGCGCGCGGTCTCGGTCCGGAAGACGTGCTGGACGACCACGAGCTCGCAGGCCTCGAGGACGCGTGCGGCGGTGGGGGCGGTGGCGGTGCCCATGGGATCGTAGCGGGAGAGCCACATCGCGCGGATGGGGCCCGGGTCCTGGGCGGAGAAGACCTCCGCGGCCGAGAGGCCGGGTCCGGTGGGCAGGGAGGTGCCCCAGCGCCGCTCCACCTCCGCCCGTCCGGATGGGCTCGAGACCGGGCGGTAGCCGGGGAGCCAGCCCGGGAGCATCCCCACGTCGCAGACGCCCTGGAGATTGTTGTGCTCGGCGAGGGGGTAGATTCCGCCCCCCGCTCGCCCCACGTTGCCGGTGAGCAGCGCCAGGGAGACGAGCGCCTCGATCACCTCCGGCGGACGGGGAGCGGCGGTGGAGTAGAGGATGGCGGCGGAGCGGGCGCGCCCGAAGGCGAGGGCCGCCTCCTCGACCTGCGCCGGTTCGAGGCCGCAGGCGCTTGCGGCGCCCACGAGATCGACCTCCCGGACGGCCTCCAGGAAAGAGGCGGCGTCCTCGCAACGGTCGCGGAGGAATTCCCAGTCGTGGAGGCCCCGGTCGGCGACGACCTTGGCCATGGCGGCGTACAGGCGCGCCTCGGTGCCGGGCCGGATCTGGAGAAAGTGGTCGGCGTGCTCGGCCACCCGGTGGCTCCGCTCACCCATGACGATGAGGTGCGCGCCGCGGAGCCGGGCCCGGATGACTCGGCCGGCCACGGTGGGGAGCTGGCGCGAAAGGTCGAGCCCGTCCACCAGGATGGCCTCGCTCCGGTCCAGGTCGGCGATGGACCCGGTGGCGGCCGGACACCCCAGCAACCGGGCCAGGACCTCGGTCGAGTTGTTGGCGTAGACCCCCGCGCCATGGTCCACGTGGGGCGTACCGATGACCGCCCGCCCGAGCTTCTGGAGCAGGTACGCCTCCTCGTTGGAGCAGCGGGGCGAGCAGAAGAGCGCCACGGCCTCCGGCCCGTGCCGGGCGACCACCCCGTGAAGCCTCTCCACGAGGTAGTGGAGCGCCTCCTCCCAGCTCACCTCGATGAACTCGGGGCCGCTACCGTTCCCGTTTCGAAGGAGCGGCCGGAGGAGCCGGTCCGGCGCGCTTGAGATCTCGTGCACGTGCCAGCCGCGGACGCAGAGCCGGCCCTGGCTGGCGGGGTGGGAGCGGCTCGGGTAGACACCGACGATCCGCCCACCCTGGGCCTCGAGATGGAGACCGCAACCGGCCCCGCAGAAGGTGCAAACCGTGAGCGGGTGAGCCATGGCGCCTCGCCTCGCCCTTCCGGAGTCAATCCGAAGGGCATCCCATATTGGGAATTCTTCCATCTTTAGGCCGATGGTGATCGCGTAGGTCGGGGCGAAAATGACCCGTATCAAGCGATTGTAGAGAAAATCCGGGTTCCCTCTTAAGGGTCTTACGATCTCTCGGTCACGAATGATCGCGCTCCCTCCAACGCGGCGCGGCGTGCCTCGGGGAGGGCCGCCTCGACCTCGGCCGAAAGGCCTTCACCGAACGAGAAGTCGGTGCCGGCGATGGTGACGAGGGTGGCGGGCGGGGCGCTGCCGTGGAGCGAGCGGGCGAGCCCCAGGATCTCCTCCGGCAGGAGCGCGTGGAGGAGCGCGGCCCGGGCCGGGCGGGGGGCGATCCGCTCGACGCGCACCTCTCCCGGCCTTCCCGAGACCGAGGCGTCGAGGAAGAGCACGCCGTCCGAGAGCGCCACGGCCTCGGCGTGCTCCGGCAAGAGCTCGAGGGCCTCCACCACCTCGAGGCCGGGGAGGAGCGGCTCGAGCCCGCGGGCGATCGCCCTCCCCGCCCCGTCGTCCCCGCGGAGCGTGCTACCGAGGGCGAGGGCGAGGATGGCCAAGGCCTCTCCCCGGCGGCGGGCTAGCGCTCGGCCACGTCGAGGACCTCGCCGCCCGCGTCCCAGAGCTCCACCCGCAGCGGCATCTTTCCGGCGGCGTGGGTGGAGCAGGAGAGGCAGGGGTCGAAGGCTCGGATCCCCGCCTCCACCCGGTTCAGCATGCCCTCGCGGAGCTTGCGCCCGTTCACGAAGTGACGGGCGATCTGGGCCACGGTCCGGTTCATGGCGAGGTTGTTCTGCCCGGTGGCGATGAGGAGGTTCACCCGGGTGAGGATGCCGCCCGGTTTGGCCTCGTAGTCGTGGAAGAGGGTTCCCCGAGGTGCCTCGCAAGCGCCCACGCCGCGGGTGCGGTTCCGCATGGCCAGCGCCTGCACGTCGTCGGAGAGGATGTCGGGCTCCCCGAGGAGCTTCGCGATCTTCTCGATGCCGTAGAGGATCTCGATGAGCCGGGCGTAGTGGTAGTGGAAGGACGACAGGACCGCGCCGCGCCCGAGCTGGCGGAACTCGGCCAGCTCCTCGTCGGCCCGGGGGGTGCCGCAACGGGTCGCGACGTTGAGCCGCGCCAAAGGTCCCACCCGGTAGACGCCGGCCGGATAGCCGAGAGGTCGGTAGTACGGGCTCTTGAGGTAGGAGTCGCTCTCCACCGCCTCGCCGATCCACTTGTCGTAGCTGGCCGGGTCGAGCTGGTCCTGCACGATCTCGCCGGTCTCCGAGACGAAGCGCAGCCTTCCGTCGGTGTGGTCGAGGAGGCCCTCCTCGTCGACCATCCCCATGAACAGCGTGGGGAAGTTCCCGAAGGTGCGCGCCTCCTCCTCGTGCTCGACCAAGACCCGCTTCCACCACGCCAGGGTGCGCTGCGCGATCTCCAGGGCCTCCTGGAGGCCGGCCCAGATCCGGTCTCGTCCGTCCTCGGTCAAGGGGCGCGCCACCCCGCCGGGAGTGGCCCAGGACGGATGGATCCGCTTGCCGGCGATGGTCTCGATGACCTCCTGCCCCCACTTCCGCAGCCGGACGCCGTCGCGCGCCACCTCCGGGTGGGTCTCGGCCAAGGACAGGATGTTGCGGCGGGCCGGTTCGGCGTCGTAGCCGAGGAGGAAGTCGGGGGAGGAGAGGTGGAAGAAGGAGAGGGCGTGCGACTGGACCAGCTGGCCCAGGTTCACGATCTTGCGGAGCTTGCGGGCGGTCTCCGGGATCTCCACCGCGAGGAGGGCATCGGTGGCCTTGGCCGAGGCGAGCAGGTGCGAGACCGGGCAGATGCCGCAGATGCGAGCGGTGAGGACCGGCATCTCCCGAAAGCTGCGCCCCTCGCAGAACCGCTCGAACCCGCGGAATTCGACGACGTGGAGGCGCGCGTCCTTCACCGCGCCGGCGTCGTCGAGCTGGATGGTGACCTTGGCGTGCCCCTCGATCCGCGTCACGGGGTCGATGATGATGCGCTCGCTCATACGGTCACCCGAAGATGGCTTGGCCGGCGAACGAGGGCACGTTGCCGGCGAGGGCTTCGCCGAGGAGGCGGTGGATGAGGTCCGGCGGTGGGGGGCAGCCGGGGAGGTAGGCGTCGACCTTCACCACCTCGTGGAGCGGTCGCACCCGGTCGAGCAGGCGCGGGACGATGCCGTCGCCCTCGGGGATGCGCGGGTTCAAGAGCCGCGGGTCGCGATAGGCGCGGTCGAGGACGGGGAGGGCGGTGCCGAGCGCGTTGCGGATGGCGGGGACGTTGCCGGTGACGGCGCAGTCGCCGAAGGCCACGAGCAGCCGGGTGTTCTTGCGCACCGTCTCGAGGGCGTGGAGGTTCTCCTCGTTCACCACCGCTCCCTCCACCAAGGTCACGTCGACGTCCTCGGGGAAGGCCTTCCGGTCGGCGATGGGGCTATAGACGAGGTCGATCCGGGCCGCCAGCTCGAGCAGCCGCTCGTCCATGTCGAGGAAGGACATGTGACACCCGGAACAACCCCCCAGCCAGACGGTGGCGACACGCGGGCGGATCATCGGCTTGCCTCCTGGCGGTTCTCGGGTGGGAGGGGGCGGCGCGCCCCGGTCATCGGCTCCATTGCTTCTTCTCCCGCGCGTTCTTGATGTAGGTGAGGAACTCCCGGTTCTTGCGGATCCCGACGGCCGCCCGCTCCTTCTCGAAGAGCGCGCCCGTCGGGCAGACGTTCACGCACTTGCCGCAGCTCGTGCAGCTGTCGGACTGTCCCCAGGGCTGGGCCATGTCGGTGATGACCCGGGTGTGGATCCCCCGGGCCGCCAGGTCCCAGGTGTGCGCCCCCTCGATCTCGTCGCAGACCCTGAGGCAGCGGGTGCACAGGATGCAGCGGGCGTGGTCGAGGACAAAGCGGGCGTGGCTCGCATCCATCTCGGTGAGCGGATACTGGTACTCGAAGCCGACGTGATCCATGCCCACCTGGAGAGCGACCGCCTGCAGCTCACAGTTCCGGTTGGCCACGCACACCGCGCAGACGTGGTTCCGCTCGGCGAAGAGCAGCTCCACGATCTGCCGGCGGTAGCGCCGGAGGCGCTCCGAGTCGGTCGAGACTTCCATCCCCTCGATCGCCTGGGTGGTGCAGGCGGGCAAGAGCTTCGCCGACCCCTTCACCTCGACGAGGCACAGCCGGCAGGCGCCCACGTCGGAGAGGCCGTCGAGGTGGCAGAGCGTGGGGAGGGCGATCCCGTGCTCCCGGGCCACGTCGAGCAGGGTCTGGTGCTCGGCCGCGGACACCGGCTTCCCATCGATCTGGAGGGTCTTGACGCTCATGGCGAAACTCCGCTGGCCTGGGCAGGCGCGGCGGCCCGAGCGGTGCCGGGCATGGGGCAGACGCCCGCCGGGCACCTTCGCTCCACCACGTGCGCCATGTACTCCTCCCGGAAGTAGCGGACGGTCGAGACCACCGGGTTGGGGACGGTCTGGCCGAGGCCGCACAGGCTCGTGTTCCGGAGCAGGTCGGCCAGCTCCGCCAGCCGGTCCAGGTCCTCGAGCTCCCCCTTTCCCCGGGTGATCCGGTCCAGGATGGAGTGGATCTGCACCGTGCCGGTGCGGCAGGGGATGCACTTGCCGCAGGACTCCTCGCGGCAGAACTCGACGAAGAACTTGGCCACGTCCACCATGCAGGAGCTCTCGTCCATGACGATGAGGCCGCCCGATCCCATGATGGTCCCGACCTGCTGCAGGGACTCGTAGTCGACCGGCAGGTCCAGGAACTGGGCCGGGATGCAGCCGCCCGACGGGCCGCCGGTCTGGGCGGCCTTGAACCGCCGCCCCTCGGGGATCCCGCCCCCGATGTCGTAGATGATCTCGCGCAGGGTGATGCCCATCGGGACCTCGATGAGCCCGGTGTTCCGGATCTGCCCGGCCAGCGCGAAGACCTTGGTGCCCTTCGACTTCGCCGTCCCGATCGATGCGAACCAGGCGCTGCCGTTTTGGAGGATGGCCGGCACGTTGGCGAGCGTCTCCACGTTGTTGATGAGCGTGGGGTGGCCCCACAGGCCCGAGGTGGCCGGGTAGGGCGGGCGCGGCCGGGGCGCCCCCCGGTTCCCTTCGATGGAGGCGATGAGCGCGGTCTCCTCCCCGCACACGAACGCGCCCGCCCCGGTGCGCACGTCGACCCGGAAGTTGAAGCCGGTGTCGAAGATGTGCGACCCGAGGAGGTTCAGGCGCTCGGCCTGCTTGATGGCGGCGCGGAGCCGCTTGATGGCAAGCGGGTACTCGGCCCGGACGTAGACGTAGCCCTGCTCGGCCCCGACCGCGTAGGCGGCGATGGCCATTCCCTCGAGCACTTCGTGCGGGTCGCCCTCCAGCACCGAGCGGTCCATGAAGGCGCCGGGGTCGCCCTCATCCCCGTTGCAGACCACGAACTTCTTCGCCCCCTGCTCCTTCGCGACCGTGCTCCACTTGAGCCCGGTGGGGTAGCCGCCGCCGCCACGGCCGCGCAGCCCGCTCGCGGTGATCTCGTGGATCACCTCGCCCGGCTTCATCTCGGTGAGCACCTTCTGCAGGGCGGAGTACGCGCCTCCGGCGATGCAGCTCTCGATGTCCTCGGGGTCGATCTCGCCCGCGTTGGCGAGGACGATCCGGGTCTGCTTCGTGAAGAAGGGGTCCTCGGCGTGCGAGGGGAGGTCGGCGGGCGGCCCTCCCTCCCGCGCGTGGGAGCGGGCGATGCGGTCCGCCTTCTCGGCGTCCACATCGAGGTAGAGGTGCCGCCGGCGCTCCTCTCTCTCGATCCACTCCACCTCCACGATGGGCCCGCGCTGGCACAGTCCCCGGCAGCAGGTGGGGTAGACCTCGCTCTCCTCGGCGACCCCCTCCTCCTTCATCCGCTCGCGGATCTTCCGCAGCACCGCCTCCCCCCCCACCGACTCGCACCCTAGACCGCTGCACACCGAGATGCGGCACCGCAGCGCCTTCCGGGCGGCCTGCCGCCGCTCCGCGATCTGCTCCAGGGACTCGCTGGTCACGGCGTCCACCTCCGGGCCCGGGCCACGGCGGTCTGCGGCGTGAGCCCCCCGACCATCTCCTGATCGAACACCAGGGCGGGGGCGATCCCGCAGGCGCCCAGGCAGCGCGCCACCACCACCGACAGCTTGCCGTCTCGGGTGGTGGTCTCGCCCTTGGAAAGGGCGAACTCCTTGCGCACGGCGTCCAGGATCTCGCCCCCTCCCTTCACGTAGCAGGCTGTCCCCATGCACACGGTGCAGGTGTGCTCCCCCTTCGGCTTGAGGGAGAAGTGGTTGTAGAAGGTGGCCACCCCGTAGACCCGGGAGGGCGGGACCTTCAGGCTCCGGCCGATGTGCAGGAGGACCTCCGGGGAGAGGAAGCCGTACAGCTCCTGGGCTGCGTGCAGCACCTCCAAGAGCGCGTCGGCCTGGAACTGCTGCCGGCGCATGGCGGTGTCGAGCATCTTCATGCGCTTGTCGCCGCCCTTGGGGGCGGTCGCGGTGGCCTGCTCTACGGTCATGCGCGCATCTTGACCCACAGCCCGATGCGACGTCACGAGGTTCGGGCGCGCAAAAACGCCTCAGGGCTTTCGGGCGCAGAAGGTCGAGCCGGATCAGCGCCATGCGCCCGGACGCGCGTAGACCCATGCCAGCGGCACTTCGTCCAGGTAGGCTCCGGCGACCGGGGTGGAGGTCTGAAACGCCGCCCGGATCCGGTAATCCTCGTCTTGCGGCCCCCCCCCCACCGACACGACCGCGAGGTCGGCCTCCCTGGGGGAGGTCACCGCGACGAGGTCCTGGCGGATCCGGCCCTCGGCCGCGTAGACCGCCAAGGCGGCGATCGGAACGGAACCGAAGTGGACGCGGGCCCCGGGGCGGGCACGGCTCGAGATCTCGGGGAGGAGCGAGGCGGCCGCCTCCCCCTCCTGGCGCGGCAACCCGAGCGAAGCCGCCCCAGGGGTGCCCCCCGCCAGCTCCCCCCAGCTCGCGCCGAGCTCCGGGTAGGAGCGGGCCAAGGCCGTTGCCGCGGGGGCGAGCACCGCCGCCGCGAGGCAGGCACTGAGGAGCCGCGCCCGCGCCGGCCAGGAGGCGGCGGCACAGGCGAGGAGCGCTCGGGCGCCAACCACCGCCAGCAGAGGGAAGGCGGCGAGCCAGGGATCGGGCCCGGGCACCCGGGCGGCAAGGCCCAGCTGCGCGGCCACGAACGGACCCGCGGCGCCGAGGAGGAGGAGGAATTCGTCCGCCGGCCCCGGCAAGGACCCTCCCCCGCGCGGCTCCCGGGGCGAACGGACCCCGCCCCACAGCCGCGCGCCTGCGTGCAGGACCCCGGCCGCGAACGTTCCCACGACCGCCGCGGGCAACGAGAGCGCGGTGACGAGGAGCGGGAACCCGAGGGGCGGGCGTCCGGGAGGGAGGAACCGGCCCATGTGGAGCAACGCGCCCGTTGCCCGTACCGAGGCCAGCGCCTCGCCGGCGCGGGAAAGCGTGTCGGTCCACAGCCACGGCCAGCTCGCCAGGGCACAGGCGGGACCGATCGAGGCCATGGCGAGCACGGCGAGCAGTGCGGAGCGGGGGTAGAAGGCCCTCCGCGGCACGGCCGCCGGGCCCGGCCGGGAGGGCCCCCCGAGCTGCAGGAGCGCCGCGTGGAGGAGGACGACGCCGAGGAGCAGGCACGACCCCGGCTCGACCGGGAGGGCGAGGCCGAAGAGCCCCCCGCACCCCAGGGCCGCAAACCCCCGTCCCGGGCGCCGAGCCGCCCTAAAGGAGGCGCGGTAGAGGAGCAGCACCGAGAAGAAGAGGGCGGTCCCCGCGGCCCGGGGCCCGGCCGCAAGGAGCGGCAGGAGCAGCCGAGGGGGGCCGAGGAGCAGCGCCGGGGCGAGCGCGGCCGCGCCGGCCCCCCCGAGCTCCCCGGCGAGGAACGAGAGGAGCGCGGACAGAACGCCGGCGGCGAGCGCCGACCCGAGCCGGCACCGGGCGAGAAGGGAGAATCTCAGGTGGACCGCCACCGACCCCGGCTCACGCACGGAGAGCTGGGTGAGCGGGGCGAGCGGTGGCCTGGCTCCGTCCGCGCCGGCGTCGCCAGGGACCGCGCCTGCGGCGGCGAGAGCGCCAGCCTCCTCGCGGGAGATGCCCGGGCCGTTCCCGAGGGCCGCGAGGGCGAGAAAGGCGACGGCACCCCAGGCGAGGGGGATGAGGCGCGGGGGCCTTCGAGCGGGGGCGTTCACGGCAGGGTCACCGCCTGCAGGCACAGGGCCCGGTTCTCGGGGACCACGAACTCCAGGGCAACCGAGTGCCTTTGCCCCGCCCACCTCCCGGTGTCGACCCGGAAGGCCGGCCACCCCGCTCCGTCGAGCTGAACCGCGGCGGCCTCCTCGCCGTCCACCCGGACCACCACCGCAAGGGGAACGGAGGGGGGAGCATCGCCCCCCGGGACGAGTGCGGCGTTGGCGCGGAGGGTCCGCCCCACCGGCACGCCGGGGAACACGACCGAGAGCGGTCCGCCGTTCCCGGACGCCCGTGCCAGAAGACACGAGCGCGATAACCCGTTCACCTCCGCCACCCCGCTCTCCAACGACACCTCGGCCCGCTCGGAGGTGCAGAGGAAGCCGCCGCGGTCCGAGGCGCACGGGTGGTCAGCGAGCCAGGCCTTCGCGATGGGCAGCCGCTCGGCCAGCGTCGCCAGGGGGAGGTCGGGGTGGGTGATCTCGTACCGGGACAGGGTGAGGCGCCCGAGGGCCAGAGGCGGCTCGGGCGCCGACGACAACGCGAGGAGGTCGAGCTCGGGCCGATAGGAAAAAAGGGGCGCCCTGGGAAGCGACAGGAGCCAGACCCGGCGCACGCCCTCGAGCTCCCCCGGAGCGCTCGGCGGGTTCGCGAGCACCGGCATCCCTCGGGGGGCGAGCTCGCGGATCCGCTCGGCCCACGCCGGGGAGATGAGAACCGCGTCGCCGGGGCGGGCGTCCCGCTCCAACAGGGCGGCGGCCGCCTCCCAGTCGAGGGGGGAGGGGAGCAGGGACGAGAGCGCCAGCTGGAAAGAGAACCCGCCCGCCCCGAGGGCGAAAAGGAGGGCCGCGAGGGCGATAGCCGCCACCCGGGGGAAACGCGAGCGGCGAGCGGGAGGACCGACGCCGCGGAGCGCCGCCCGGCTCAGGTCTTGGCGAGCCGGATCTTCCGCTCGCTCTTTTCGCGGCAGAAGGCGCAGAGGTCCATCTCCGGCGAGGCGGGAAGGAAAGGAGACCAGGAGGGGTGCATGGCGCAGCGGCCATCGACGCAGTGATGGAGATCCCACAGGTGGCCGACCACGTGGATCGCCTCACGCGCCATCCGGCGGCGGTAGGCCTCCACCGACGCTTCACTCGTGCCCCGCGGGGGAAGCCGCACGGTGGAGAGCGTGGCCCGCTCCTTCCCGTACTCGGCGAAGCCCCAGCACGGCGGCTCTCCCAGCGGACCGGGAGGGACGGAGAGCGGCGCGGTGGTGAGATAGAGCACTTTGTCGTCGGCGAAGGTGCGGACGGGCGCCACCTCGCGCAGCAAGTCGAGGGCGTCGACCCGCCCGCCCTTGCCCTCGAGGCCTGAGGGGAGCGGCTTCTGGCCGGCGAGCTCGGTGCCCAGGCCGAAGGCGCGGTAGAGGTTGCGCGTCACGAAGGCCAGGTCGGCCGGGTCGAGCTCGTCGAGGGTGACGACGCGGATCACCTCTTCTTCCTCCCGCGCCTGGTCGTGGATCGGTGCGCCACCTTCCGGGAGGGCTTCTCCCGCGCCTTTTCCGAGCGCTTGGGGGCCTTCTTCGGCTTCACCGGGGCGGCCTTCTTCGGCGTTCGCGGCTTCGGTCCGGTGCGTGGCTTCTCGGGCTCTCTCTTCGGTTCCTCGACGGGAAGGCTCTCCTCCGCCTTCGGGGCGGCCTCGCCCCCCTCGGCCGCCTCCTCGCTCGCCGCCCCCTCGCCCCCCTGCTCCCCAGCGCCCTCAAGCTCGAGCTCGAGTCCGAGGTCCCCGAGTCCGAGGTCGCCGAGGTCGCCGCCCTCCTCCTCCTCGACCGCCGGTCGGCGGTGGCGCGGCCGCGAGGGGAGTACCACCGGAGCGGGCGGCGGGGGCACATCGAACTTCACCCCCGCGGGAGGCATGAGCGCATAGTCGATGTAGTCCTCGGCCAGGCCGGGCGACACCGCCAGGGAGACCGCCACCTCATGAACGAGCAGGTGGCGGGCGTTGTCGTACTGCTCGCGCTCCTTGGCGGGCAGGGGCCGCAGACGGGACAGGGAGTGGAGCCCCTTCACCACCTCGGCCAGCCCCAGGACGCCCCCGGCGATGAGCCGGTCGGCGTTGTCCCGGTGGCGAATCTTCCAGTCGAGCTCCGGGTCGGAGAGCTGGGCAGCCAGGTAGTGGAAGACGCCCTGGAGCTGCCCGGTCGTCGCCACGAGGCGCAAGCCGATGGCGGAGACCTTGTTCCGCGGCACGAGCACCGCGGCGCCGTCCTCCTCGCGCCGCATTCGCACGAGCTGGAGGGTGTGGCCGGAGATGTCCTTCTCCTCTTGCCCCACCACCGTGCAGACGCCCTGGTTCGGGTAGACGACGCGCGCGCCGGGGACGAGCTCGGCCGCATCGGTGATGAGGCCCTCGACCGGGGGAATGGGCTCGCGCTGGTCGTCGGGGTGGCGCGGGGGCGGGCCTCTCACGGTCCCCCCTCTACCACGCGATCCACCGACCGGCAATCGAAGCGGGTCCGCCTGGTGAGGCGAAACCCGGCGGAACGCCCCGGTCCCGGACCGCTAGCGGGCGGCCTTCCTTCGGCGGGTCGCATCCAGGCGAAAAACGTCGGCCAGCCGGAAGGCCGGGCGAGCCACCGCAGCCGGCTCGGCGGCTCGCAAGGAACGGTAGATAGCGACGGTGCGGCGCGCGGCCGTGGCAGTGGTGAGCACGGCGAGCGTGGCCAGTGCGCAACCCAGGACCGATCGCCCCACGCCCGGACCCCAGAGGGCGTCCGCGAGCGGCGAGAGCGCGCAGGCAAGCCCCGTGACCACGATCCGCTCGGGCCGCTGCATCCCGCCCACCCGGACCACCTCATCGGCGCCGAGGGCCTCTCCCCGGGCACGGGCGTAGGACACGAGCAAGGACGCCCCCGCCGCCCCGAGCACCGCGAGCAACACCGGCGAGTTGCGAAAGGCGATGGCGAGGCCGCCCAGCACCAGGAGTTCGGCCACCCGGTCGAGGGTGGAGTCGAGGAAGGCTCCGGCCCGCGTCGTACGCCCCGAGGCGCGCGCCACGCGCCCGTCGATGAAGTCGAGGCTCGCTCCGAACAGGTACACCCATCCGCCCAGGGACAAGAACCCGATCCCCATGAGCACGCCGGCGGCGCCCGCTGCCGCGGTGCTCGCCACCGTGATGGCGTCGGGGGGGATGCCGATGCGAAGGCACAGCCGCTCGACCGGCGAGTAGAGCCAGATCCACCACTCCTGGAAGAACTTCGCGAGGAAGGTGTGCTCGCGGCGCTCGATGTCGGGCGTGTGCGGGCGGCCCAGGAGGACGGAACGGGTCGTGAACACGAAGAGCGTGGCGAGGAGGAACGCGATGACGCCGAGAAGAGGGATCGAGGCCGTTGCCAGCGGGGTGGGCACCGAAGCAACTTAGGCATGAAACGGGGTCCCGGGTGGAGCACCTGCGAGGGCCGCGGCAGTCGGCCGGGGGCGGGGTGCTCACTTTAGGGGCTGGGTCGCGGGAGCCCACGCCGGCTGGGGGAGGTCTCCGATCGCCAGCCGAGTGGGCGAAATCACGTTCGACTTCGCGCACATCGCGACCTCTAAGAAGGGCTGTATGGGAGCTCGCCAGCCTTCAGCCGTAGCTCTTCCTCCCGAAGTCGGTTCGCGGCGAGGCGCACGTATTCTGCCTCGCGTTCCACCCCGAGGAAGCGGCAACCCGCCTGGAGCGCGGCGAGGCCGGTCGTCCCCGAGCCCGAGAACGGGTCCAGGACGAGGTCGCCGGAATTCGCGCTCGCCGCGAGGACGCGCTCGAGGAGCGCGAGCGGCTTCTGGGTGGGGTGGCGGCCGTGGACCTTCTCGCGCGGGCCGGGCGTGGGGACCCCCCACACGACCTGTTCGCCTCCCGGGGCGGGCCGCTCGCAAATCTCCCAAAGGTCCCGCATCTGCTTGCCGCCGTTTCGAGCCTTCATCTCGGCGTAGTTGAACCGGTGCGCCAGCGGCCGGCTCCGCTGGGGGCTCGCCCAGAGGATGAGCTCGGTCGAGTGGGTGAAGAAGCGGCAGGCCAGGTTGGGCGAGGCGTTGGGCTTGTACCAGGTGACGGTGTTGAGGAGGTGGAAGCCGAGCTCCTGCATGGCGTAGCCGATGGAGAAGATCACGTGCTGCGTGCCGGAGACCCAGATCGTCGCCCCTGGCTTGAGGGTACGGCGGACGGCGGTGAGCCAGCGAGCCTGGAAGGCGTGGTCCAAGGAGAAGCCCTGCGACGCGTCCCAGCCGCCCTTGTCGACGCTCGCCCGGCGCCCGCTCCGGCAGGTGGTTCCGCCGTTCGAGAGGTGGTAGGGCGGGTCGGCGAAGGCGACGTCGACCGAGTGGGGTGGCAGGCCCTCGAGCGCCTCGAGGCAGTCCCCTTCCACGATGGCCCAGTTCCGCCCCCGCGCCGCCGTTCCTGGCAGCTCGTCCCACGCCCGCAGCTCCAGCCGTCGCGCCATGGCCGGCCATCGTATGGCCGGCGATCGATATCGCTAGTTTTCGGCCAGGTTCGCCCTACTCGGCGGTGTACACCATCACCCTGTATACCCAGCCACCTCCCGCCGGGGCTCAGCGCTCAACGCGAGGTCCATGGCGCGGGGCAGCCAGTTTCGCGGATGCTCAGCTTGAGCTGCCTCGCCCCCACGGTAGTCCACCGAAAGTGCATCCGGACGCACCCCGGCAACCGAGCGCCCGCTCCATTCGTACGGCGCTCGTCAGAGAGGTATGACTTGGAGAGGGAGCGCCGAGGATCGCGATCACCTTGTGGACTGCCGCTGCCAGCGCGGAAAGCCTCATTCGACCTGAGCGAGGTCCAGCTTCACCTTTACGAGCGGAGCATGGACCAAACGACGAGCGGGAGGCGACGAAGAGGAGCACGCCTCACCCTCTCGGCTGCCCACCGGCTCGAGCCGGCCCACGCTCACCCTGCTACAACAGGACCGATGCCCATTGAGGCTCCCCAGGTCAAGGCTGCCGCCATCCGCGCAGGCTTCTCGAAGTGCGGCATCGCGCGGGCGGAGCCGCTCGACCCGCGTCCCCTCGACCGCATGCTGGCCCTGGGCGCCGAGGCCGACATGGCCTGGCTTCGCACGAAGCGGGCGGAGCGGCTCGACCCGAGCCGGGTCTTGCCGGGAGCGAGGAGCGTCGTGGCGCTGGCGCTCTCTTATCACTCCGGGGAGGGCGCGCCTCCCCGGGAAAACGAGGGCGAGGTGGCACGCTACGCCCGGGGCCGGGATTACCACGCCGCCGTGAAGAAGAAGCTGCGTGCCCTCGTGGCGGAGCTCGCCGAGCGAGATCCGGAGGCCCGCTTCTTTGCTGGCTGCGACGTGGGTCCGGTGATGGAGAAGGCCTGGGCGGAGCGCGCCGGGCTGGGCTGGGTGGGGAAGAACGGGTGCCTCATCACGCCCGAGCATGGCAGCTGGGTCGTCCTCGCCGCCCTCCTGACCGACCGCGCCCTCGCCCCCGACCCGCCTCACCCGGAGCGGTGCGGGAGCTGCACCGCCTGCATGGGGGCGTGCCCGACCGGGGCGATTCCAAGGCCCGGCCTGGTGGACGCACGCCTGTGCATTTCGTTCTGGACCATCGAGCGGCGCGGCGAGGTCCCCGGCGAGATCGCTCGAAGGCTCGGGAGCTGGGCGTTCGGCTGCGACGACTGCCAGACCGTCTGCCCGTGGAACCGGGGACTCGAGCCCAGCGCCGACCCGGCCCTCGTCCCGCTCCCGGGCCAGTCGGGGCTCGACCTTCTCCCGCTCATCGCCATGTCCGAGGAGGAGTACCGGCACCGCTACCACGGGACCGCCCTGGCCCGGGCGCGCCATGACGGCCTCGTCCGGAACGGGATCCTCTTGGCCGGCCTGCGGAAGGAGCAGCGTTGCCGGAATGCGGTGCGCGCGCACCTGGGGAGCTTCCATCCGGGCGTCCGCGCCGCGGCGCGCTGGGCGTTAACGCAGCTGGATTCGGAGTGAGGGGAGGCCGGGCGGGCGTTATGCCCGGGGTCGCCGGGGGCGTTATCTCACCGAAGGATGCTCGCCCCCGAACTTCTCGCCGCCGCGCGCCAGGCCACCGCCGTGGGGCCGGTCCTCGCCCCCGCCTTTCTCCGCCTCAAGGGGAAGGACGCGCGCTCCTTCCTCCACCGCATGTCGACCCAGGACCTGGCCGTGCTCGGGCCGGGCCAGTCGGCCTACGCCGCCTTCCTCACGGCCAAGGGGCACATCGTGGCCGACGCCCACGTCCTCGTGCGGGACGCCGAGGTGCTCCTCTCGCTCGATCCCTCCGCTGCGGGCCCGGCCCATGCCCACCTCGAGACGTACGTGATCATGGACGAGGTCGCCATCGAGGAGGGCCCGCCACTGCGGGTGTTACCGGTCCTCGGGCCGGAGGGGCCGGTCCGGGTCGAGGGGCGTGCCCCGGCGGCGGCGCGGGTGCCGAACAGCCGGCGCGGCGTTCCGGCGCTCGACCTGTGGCTCGGGGCCCCCGAGGCGGAGGGGCTCCGGGCCGAGCTCGCCGCTCTCGGGCTGCCGACGCTCGGGGAAGAGGACCTCGAGGCCCTCCGCATCCTCGGCGCCGTCCCCCGGTTCGGCACCGAGCTCTCCAGGTCCCGGCTCCTCTTGGAGGCAGGGCTCGAGCGCGACGCGGTCTCCTTCACCAAGGGTTGCTACATCGGCCAGGAGATCGTCCTGCGCGCCACCGCCCGCGGTCACCTGCAGCGAGGGCTCGTGCAGCTCGCGCTCCCCCAGGGCGCCGGCGCGGGTACCTCCCTTTTTTCCGGGGGAGTCGAGGTCGGCGCCGTGACGAGCGCGGCCGACACGCCCCAAGGGCGGGTGGGGCTCGGCTACCTGCAAAAGGCACACTGGCGCGAGGGCAGTCGGCTCTCGGCCGCCGGCGGGGAGGCGATCGTCACGAAGGTCGTCGTCGGAGAGGGGACGAACCGTCCCGTCCCCCCGAAGACGTAGAGGGCCGGCGCAGGTTCGAGGAGCGGCCTCAGGTCTTCCCCGTGTCGGGGTGCGGCTCGTGGAACAGCATCTCGGGATGGCGCTCCGCGATCGCATCCGGGTAGGTCGCGATTCCCTCCGAACGGGCCCGGGCGAAGGCCTTCTGCAGGGGAGTGACCGGGGTCCGCGGCTCGGCATAGCTCGGTGCCAGGACCGTGCCCACCGCCGGCGGCTCGGGGGGAGGACTCGAGGCCACGCTCGGGTTGAGGGCCGAAGCGACGCTTGCGAGGCCTCCCGCCTCCTGCCGGGCGGAGACGAGCGGGGAGTAGGTGGCGTCCGCACGAAACTTCTCCCCCAGGAGCCTCAGGATCGAGGTGTGGTCGAACTGCTGGTGGCAGACGCTCCGCGGCGCCACATAGGGGGAGACGATCAGCGCCGGGACGCGTGGCCCGGTGGTCTTGAAGGCCGGGTACTCCCCCTTCGGCGCAACGGTCGCGATGGGAAGCGGTGGCACGTGGTCGAAGAGGCCCCCGTGCTCGTCATAGGTCACGATGAGAAGCGTGCCAGCCCAGCGTGCGGGGTTCGACGTGACCGCACGATAGACGCGCGACAAGAACGCCTCCCCCGGACCGATGGGCAACGGCGGGTGGTTGTCGTCAGGGTGACGGGCGAAGGGATCGTCGGCGTACTCGGGCTCCACCAGGATGAACTGAGGGAAGGTCCCGTCCGGCTCGCTCTGGAAGTCGCGGGCCATATCATCGAAGGAGCGAAAGTTGGGGTCGATGAGCACCCGACGCCGGAACAGCGTCATGAACGAGAAGCCCTCGTGGTAGACGCGCCAGCGGACGCCGTTTCGCGTGCACCAGTCGGTCACGATGTCCTGGTCCGGGGGCCCATCGATGGTGGCGTCGACCGAGGTGAAACCGGACAACGCCATGAAACGGTTGGGCTGGGTGCTCGTGGGGATGGGAGCGAACCATCGATCGCACACCGCGAAATGGGTCGCCAAGAAGGAGGTCATGGGGACGAGCTGCGGCGGGAACATGGCCAGCGGCTCGGGCGGGGACCCGCGGTTCCCGGGGAAAGCCTCGAAGTAGGCCTTGGCGAATCCCGCCATCGCGAAGCCGCCGATCACCGGAGAGAAGTCGAGCTGCGTCGCCACCGCGTCCCGCTCGTGCGGGATGTCCGTGACGAGCGCATCGTCGTGCGCACTCACGAACGGACGAAAGCGGTGGCCCAAGGCGAAATTGTCGTAGAGCGGGTTGGCGATCTCCTGCGAGGTCGGGTCGACCGCCCCCGACAGCCCGTCGAAGTCGGTCCGCCCACCATACGTCGCCAGGCTCGAGGTCCCGAGGAGGTGGTCGAACGAGCGGTTCTCCAGCATCGCGACCACGATCGTCTTGATGGGGTCGAGAACACTCATGGAACGTCACCTGCGCAGGCGAGGGACGGCTCGAGGGCGATGCTGAGCGCGGGCCGGGCCGACGGGGTTCCGCACCGCTCGTCCTCCGACAGGGGAGCCCGCAGGATCCACGTCCCCCCGGTGAGGACGCCCGGGTCCGGCTCCATCCCCGCCCGTGCGACGAGCGGGATCGTCTCCCCGGATGGGATGGTCCAGGTCCGGCCCCGGTGGGAGACGATCACTGTTCGCTCGCTCAGGTTTCGCAGTCGGGTAACCACGATCCGCTGGTCGTACTCGGACGCGTCGAACGTGACCGGCGCGATCACCTCGCGGCGCGCGTCGTCGCAGGTGACGTCGTCCGTGTCCGGGCCCATGGGCGGGGGGGGAGCGTCGCCGGCGTGCTCGATCACCTGCTCCGCCCGCTCCGGAGGGTGGAAGAACGCGGACGCCGTGAGGAACACATGCGTCCCGGAGGACGGCGGGAACTCGCTCCCCGGAATCGTGAGCTCGCCGCTCGAGGGGCAACTCCCGAGGTTCGCGATCGTCCGATCCGCCGAGAGCGACGCCGAGCCGACCACCGACCACCGGAGCACAACCCCCGTCGTCGCAGGACAGATGACCCTGGGTGTGGCGGAGAAGGAGTTGACATGGGGCGCCGCACAGCCGGCACACAGCGCGCATCCGGCGAGGAACCCCTTCCAGGGGCTGTGCACCGCGGGTCCCATGCCTAGCGCTCCCCGGCCATCGGTAAGGCCCCTGGCCCTCGAGAGGGACCGGGGGCTCCCCCTTCTACCCGCCGTCGCGCCGCCACACCGAGGACGGAGCCGACCTCGCGAGACGGGGGCCGGGGAGTTGCCTCCGCCCTGTCGCCCGCCGGGGTGACCGGGAGCCCTGGCCTACGGGCGAGAACGGCCTCTGGAATGCGCTTCGCCGCGCCCGTCTCGCCGACGGAGCCGTTCACCTCTTCCTCGCGCGAGTGCGCACCACGCGTTCCTCGAGCGCCTGTCTTTGGCTCTGCGACCAACCTTCCCCCTCGCTATGGGCGCTACCCAGTAGCCCCCGCTCTCACGGTCCGTTCTCCTCTCGGTACGCCGCGATGTCGGCAATCGCCATCGGATCTGTCGTGGGTTCGTCGCGGCCGACGCATCTCACACGTGGGTCGCCCCGATCTAGTCACCCGCGCCAGCGCGATTCCATCGATACCAAGTTTTCGACTGGCGTTCAGGGCGCGACGCCGGATTCCGCCCACCGTAAAGTCCCGTTTGCCCGAACCCTTATGACCGCACGTGAACCCGTCCGTCTCTGGGCGGTCGGCGTTCTTGGGGGTTAGCGCAAGCCAGACGCGAGGAGAGACCTATGAGCGAGGTGGCTCCGCCCCTTCTTGCCCACGCGGTCTTGGCAAATGTCCTCGTCGCGCGGACCGAGGGCGACGATACCGTTCCCGGCTCTTCTGACGGTCTCTTCCTCCTTGTGAGGCTGGGCGCACCGGGCTCGGTGCTCCTCGCGCAGGAGTCCGCCCCGTACCCTGGTTAGCGCCGCAAGGGTGGCGCGCCCTGCACCGACCTTTCCCGCGGAGGACGCATGCTGAGCACGGTCCTGGAGGTCGCGATGGGCGTCACCTTCTGCTACGCGTCCATCTCGCTCCTCTCCGGCGCCGTCTTCGAGGCGGGCGCCTCAATTCTGAAGCTGCGCGCCAGCTCGCTCCTCGAGGGCGTCAAGGCACTCCTCAACGACCCGGGCTTCACCGGGCTCGCCAAGGCCATCTACTCCCACGCGCTCGTGAACCCCCGCGATGACGGCAAGGCCCCGCCCGGGAAGGAGCCTGCCATCCTCCCCTCGTACATCGCCCCCCGCCACTTCGCTCTCGCGGTGATCGACTCCCTCCAGGGAGCGAAGGGCACCGCCGAGGACCTCGGGCGCAGCATCGACGCCCTGCAGGACCCGCAGCTGCGGCAGCTCTTGCTAGGCATGTACGCCCGCGCCGGGGGGAAGCTCGAGGCACTCCAGACCGAGCTCGCCGGCTGGTTCGACGCCGGCATGGCCCGTGTCTCGGGCGCGTACAAGCGCAAGGCGCAGCTCTTCACCTTTCTCGCCGCGTTCCTCATCGCCGGCCTCTTCAACGTCGACAGCTTCCGGCTCTTCCGCACGCTCTGGCAGCACCCGGCACTGCTCGCCCAGCTGTCGGTTCCGGCGGTGCCCGGCGCGCCGGCTCAGGCGGTGGAGGCGCTCCAGGCGCTGCCCATCGGTTGGGGTGCCATGCCGGGCTCGGTCGCGCTCGCTGCGGCCGGCTGGCTGGTCACGGCCTCGTCGGTGCTCTTCGGCGCCCCATTCTGGTTCGATCTCTTGCAACGCTTCGTGAATCTGCGCGGCGCGGGCGGGAAGCCAGAGAGCCACCCCGGGGGGCGGTAGTGGGGCGCCAGGGCCGGGTCAGGGGCATGGAGAGCTCGCCTCCGGGGAGGCTCGCCGCCTTGGTTTGGCTCGCCCTCCTCGCCGCCGCCAACGCCCGCGCGGGCGACGAGGGTCCCTGCGCCGCGGCGGCGACGACCGCGGCCATGCGCGGCTGCGAGGAGGCGAGGCTCAGGAGGGCGGAGGAGGCGATGGCGGCCGCCTATGCGGCGCTGGAGCGGCGCCTCCCCCCTTTGCGCCGCGAGAAGCTCAGGGGCTCGCAGCGGGCCTGGCTTCGGTTCCGCGACGCCGACACCGCGTTCCAGGCGAGCGCCGCCGAGGGCGGGACCCTCGCCCCTCTCCTCGAGACGACCGCCCGCGCCGACCTCACCGAGGCGCGGACCACGGCGCTCGAGAGAGCGCTCGATTCGCGGTGAGGCGAGGAGGGGCCCGTGGCGAGCTTCGACGTGTTCCTGCCGATGCTGCTCCGCTTCGAGGGCGGCTACGTGGACGACCCGGAGGACCCGGGGGGCGAAACCAACAAGGGCATCACCATGGCGACCTTCCAGGGCTGTTCTCACCAGATCCTCGGGATCGAGCCCACCTCGGAGAACCTCAGGGCCCTCACCGACGCACAGGCCGGGAAGATCTACCGGGCGCTGTACTGGGACAAGATGTGCGGAGACGCATTCGCTCTCCAGGACCTCGCCAACATCGTGTGCGACTTCTACGTGAACGCCGGTACCCGGGCGACGGCGCTGCTCCAGCGCGTCATCAACGCCATGGGCGGGAGGGTGGTCGAGGATGGAACGATCGGCCCGGGGACGCTCACGGCGCTCTCCGCTCTGCCCCAGGACGAGGTGTACCGGCAGTACAAGAACGAGCGGATGGCCTACTACCGGAGCCTGGTCGAGGCGCGCCCATCCCTGGCCAGGTTCCTGACCGGCTGGCTGAATCGCGTGAATGCCTTCCCCGACCCCCCATCGCCCACGCGAGGCGGCACCGCATGAGGGTGAGACCCCTTCGCGGCGGCCGACGCTAGGCTTCCGCGACCGGGATCTCCGGTCCCCTCGCCCGGTCCTGCCGGGAGGGGAGGGCGTCGAGCTCGCGCCGCAGAGCCGCGATCTCCTCTTTGAGTTCAGCCCGGGTTGCCCGGAGCTCCGCGCGCACGTCCTCGAAGGTGTACCGGATCTCCTCCGGGGCAATGCCCAGGAGTCGGCGCCGCACAGCGGTCAGGAGCCCTCCGAACGCGGTCATGACCCCTTCCCCCGGGACGGGCAGGAGACGATGGCGGAGGTCGGATCGACGGCGCCTCCTCCCTCGACGATGGCCTTCACGAGCCCGTCCTCCCCCACCACGATGTTGGCTCGCTTGGCGAGACCCACGAGGGGCATCTTGCCGGAGTACTGCTCCGAGACGACCCCGCCCTTGTCCGAGAGCAGCGGGAACGGAAGCTGGTACTTCTCCTTGAACTTGCGCTGGGTCTCGACGTCGTCGACCGAGATGCCCACCACCTGGGCGCCTTTGGCGCTCACCTCGTCGAAGTGATCTCGGAAGTTCTGGTTCTGCTGGGTGCACCCCGGAGTGAAGGCCTTCGGGTAGAAGGCGAGGATCACCGGCCCCTTCTCGAGGAGGCGTGACAAGGTCACCAGCTGCCCGTCCGTGTCGGGCAGCGTAAAGTCGGGCGCCTTCTCGCCGACCTTGAGGGCGGTGGCGCCGAGCAGCATCGCGAGGATCGGCGAGGTCATTACCCTTCTCCTGCGAGTGGTCCGACCAGATTTCCTAGCGGCGGGGCGGGTCGCGAGCAACGAGACCACCCCGGCGCTGGTGCCCCCGAGCCCCGTGCGATACAGCTTTCGGGCATGCGCGCCCGAAGCCTCGGCACTGCCCTGCTCGCGGCCGCCGCCCTCGCCGGCTGCGCTGGGTCGAGCGACGACGCGGGCAAGATGGAAGCACTCGAGGCGACGTGCGATCGCCAGGTCGGGGCGACGTACGAGAGCGCAGAGGTCGCCCTTTTGGGCGGCTATCCGGTCGGGCCCCGCTGCATCGCGAACCTTTCCCCCCTGCCAACGAACGACGAATGCGGCCCGGCTGCCGAGCAGGTCGAGGTGTGTGAGGTCATCTATTACTGGTTCAGCGCGGATCCCACGGTGTGCCAGGGCGGGAGCTGCACCTGCGAGTTGCGGATCCTGAAGAGCGCGTTCGACGCCCAGCAGGGAACGGCCAAGGTGTGCGCGGCGCTGTTCCAGCACGGGCCCGCGCCGTGAGAGGGGTCCAGAGCCCCGGTAGGGGGGATGCTGAAGGCCCAAGAGAAAAGAACCCAGGCAGGGTCTGCGAGGGATTCGTCCGAGCTCCCGAGAACCACCGCGGCCTCAGGCTCTCTCCGCGTTCGCCACGTCCTTGCGCCGCAGCCCGACCGTGGGGAGCCTCGGCGCGCCCGGCTGGGTACCGGTCCGTGGAGCTGAAACTCAGACCGGGGGTCGATAGGGCCCCCTTCACGGGCGAGGAGACACCGCCCATCGGCTCCTTGCCGATCGCCAGGAGTTCGGGAAGATCGTGCTCGCGCCCTGACCGGAGGATTCGTCATGACCGGAACTCGCCATTGCACAGCCGTCCTCGTCCTCGCAGCCTTGGCCTATCTCGGGACGGGGTGTGGGTCGAACAACGATTGCACCATCACGCCCGATTTGGCCACCCCAAATCCCCAAACGTGCACGCTCCCTCCGCAGATGACGGTGACGGTGAACGTGCGGTGGTGCAACTGCGGCGCAGCCACCGTCTGCAAGGTGACCGACGAAGGCCAAGGCATCTTCCAGCTCGAGCCGCAGGTCAACTCGTGCGATGCGAGCTGCCCGGCTAACCCTGCCGGCTGCCCCTCAGACTTCGTGCAGTGCATCTTCCAGTCGCCGAACGTGGCCGGTGACTATCAGCTCTACCTCATCAGCGGAGAGAGCTTCAAGAGCGTCCCGATGACCATCGTGAGCGGCGTCAGCTCGAGCTGCGGCTAGGCGATCTCCCTCCGACCGTCTGCCCTCCTCCAGCCGAACCGTTCCGAACCCGTCGGGGGCATCCCGTCGCCACGGAAGGGTGTTGAACCGGCGCCGCTCGACCCGAATGAAACCAGCTCACCCAGGTTTCGCCTCCACCCGGGAGGGCGCGACACATGGGCGATCAGAGTTCGGGCCGAGGCGTCCAGATCACCGTGGCCGCGATCGGTCTCGTGGGCGTCTTGGGCGCAGCGGCGATCGCTAACTTCGACAAGCTCTTCCCGCCGCGAGACCCCGCTCAGGTCCCCACGCCGCGGAAGGACGAAGCGGATGCGAAGGCCGCCCCCACATCAGGCCAGACTGCGCAGGCTCCGGTCCCCGAGGCGGCGCCTCCCCGCAAACCGCGGAAGGAAGACGCGGAACAGAAGGTCGCCGCTCCCGCCCCAGACCTAGCTGCACAGGCCCCCGTCTCCGAGGCGGCGCCTCCCCGCAAGATGCGGAAAGAAGTCGCGGAACAGAAGGCCCCTCCCGCACCGGACCCGGCTGTACAGGCTCCCGTCTCCGAGGCGGACCGCCTCCTCGAGTCGATCGGGCGGACGCCTTCCCGCCGGCCGACAGCGACCCCGGCTCCGACCTCCGTCCGCGCGCCCCCGGTCCCTCAGGTGATAAGCATCGACGGCACCTGGCGTGACGCCATCGGCAGCGTCATCCGCGTCACCCAGCACGGCGACCGGTTCGACTTCACCTCCGAGAACTTCGCCTCGGGCCTGCGCTCGGCCGGTCACGGCCAGCTCGAGGGGCAGCGCTTTCTCCTCGAGTTCACCACCAACGTCCCCTCGCGAGGAGGCGGGAGCGGGTTCATCGCCGCCGATGGAACCCAGATGAACGGCGACTTCTACGATTCATCCCTGGGCCGCTACTCGATGACCTACCACCGCTGACGGGCGCGGGGAGGACCGTCGTCAGGCGTGCAGTTCGACCACGTCGCGGTCGAAGAGCTCGTGGTGCCGGTCCACCTGCTGCCCCTCGAACTTGGCCGTGCCCCAGACCCGGGCGAACTTGAGCCGGTCGGCCATGTCGCGGTGGACGAGCAGGGCCAGGTCGTGGACGGTGGCGTGCTCGTGGAGGACGAAGGGCTTACCCAGGTCCGCCTTCTTCCCCGGCTCCTTGGTGTGTACCCGGATGCGGTGGAGGTCGCGCCACAGCACGGCCCGGAGCGACTCGAGCCCGTCGCCGCGGCTCGCCGACACCGACAGGAAGGCGAGATCGCCCCCCGACGCCTCGCGAGCCAGCTCGGCGAAGACTCCATCCTCGTCGAGGTCGCACTTGTTTCCCAGGATGTAGCAGGGACGCTGGGCGAGCAGGGGCGAGGCGTCGGGAGGGAAGGGACGAGGGGAGGGCCAGACGTGACCGCGCTCCATCACCCCGACCGCCTCCGCCACGGCCTCGGCCACGCCGTCCGACGTCAAGTCCACGACGACGAGGAGCCCGTCCGCGGCGCCGGCCAGCGCGGACATGTAGCTCTCCACGTGCCCGGGGGCGAGCGCGGGCGTGTCCACGAGCTGCACCTGGACGTTCTCGTGGGTCATCATCCCGGGCTGGGGGGCGCGGGTGGTGAACGGGTAGTCGGCCACCTCGGGGTGCGCGTTCGTGAGCGCCGCGAGCAGCGCTGACTTGCCGGCGTTGGGCGGTCCGAGCATCACCCATTGCCCGGCCCCCTCATGCTTCACGCGGCCGGGCTCCGGACCGTGATGCCCGGAGCGGGCAACGTGCTCGCCCTCCTCCTCGAGCTTGGCGAGCCGGTGCTTCAGGTCCGCGTGCAGCTTCTCCGTCCCCTTGTGCTTGGGCAACAGAGCGATCATCTCGCGGAGGGCATCGATCTTCTCGGCATGGGAGGACGCCCGGCGGAAACGCGCCTCCGCCTCCTTGTACTGGAGGGTGAGATTGGCCGGCATGCCCACATTCTGGGCGCCGTTGTGCGTCAGGGGCCCCGGCCCCTTGTGGGTCGGGGGGCAGTCTCTCGCTTCGGGGCGACCGCCTAGGCGAACCTCATCCCCCGGCGCATCTCCCGCAGGCGTCTCACCCGGTCGGCGATGGGCGGGTGGGTGGAGAAGAGGTTCAAGAATCGCTGGGCCCCCCCGGAGAACGGATTCACGATGAACAGGTGAGCCGTGGCCGGGCCACCGAACTGGTAGGGGATGGCCTCGTTTCCCTGCTCGAGGGCGAGAAGCGCCTCCGCCAACGGCTCGGGGTCGCCCGCGAGCTGCGCCCCGGAGGCGTCGGCGCCGAACTCGCGGGAGCGGGAGACGGCCAGCTGGATGATGAGGGCGATAAAGGGCGCGAGGATGGCCCAGGCGAGAGCACCGATGATGCCCCCCCCGCGGTCGTCGTCGCTCGAGCGCCCGAAGCCTCCCAAGAGGGCGCCCCACTGGATGACGTGACCCAACGAGGAGATGAGGCCCGCCACCGCCGCGGCGATGGTGGAAATGAGGATGTCCCGGTTGCGCACGTGCGAGAGCTCGTGCGCCAAGACCCCCTCGAGCTGCCTGGCGTTCAGCAGGCGGAGGATCCCTTCCGTGACGGCCACGGCCGCGTGGGATGGGCTTCGACCCGTCGCGAACGCATTGGGCGTATCCGAGGGGATCACATAGATCCGCGGCATGGGTATCCCCGCCTTGCGGGTGAGCCGCTCCACGATGTCGTACACCTCGGGCAACTGCTCGCGCGTCACCGGCTGGGCGCGGTGTGCGGCGAGAGCGATCCTGTCCGAGAACCAGTACGAGAAGAAGTTGAAGACGATCCCGATGCCCCCGAAGAGCAACATGCCGCTCGTCCCGCCTGCCATCTGGCCACCGATGGCGAGAACGGCGATGAGAAACGCCATCAGCATGGCGGTCTTGAGGTAGTTGCGGCCAAAACCGGGCCGGTACGACGAGGCCATTCCGCGCGGCTCGGCCGCTTCGCTCCAGGGCATGAGGTGCTTTTAACCATTCGCCCACGTGGGTCAATCGGGGCACCCGTCGCACCGCTCTCGGGCTGCCGCTTTCTCGCACCCTTTCCCGGGCCGTGATATCTGGTGGATGAGACGAGATATCGAGAGGTTACGATTGATGGCCCGTCGTAGGGTGGCGGCGGCGAAGGTGGGAAGCGCGAAGGCGAGGCCTAGGGCAGATGCAGCCCAACTCGAGCTCGTGGCGGCTGGGCCGAGAAGCGCCCCGTCCGCGGTTCCCCGCCGGGGCGAGAAGGTGCCGGGCGCGGCGGGCGGCCGCATGTGGACGCTGCGGCCTCCCAGAGCCCCGGTCCCATCACCGCAGCAGGTACCGGCAGCCGTGCCGGAGAAAGTCGTCCCGTCCCACAGCTCGGAGCTGGCCCACCCGCCGAAGCGCCGGGCGACCGCCGAGCAGCTGGCTGCGAAGCAGCGCGAGATCTCGATCTCCGAGTTCTTCACCAAGAACCGCCACCTGCTCGGGTTCGACAACGCCTCCAAGGCACTGCTCACCACCATCAAGGAGGCGGTCGACAACTCGCTCGACGCTTGCGAGGAGGCCGGGATTCTCCCCGAGGTCACGATCGAGGTGAGGGATCTCTCCCTCGGTCCCCGGGGGGACGGTGAATTGACGAGGGGAGAGGGCCGCTTCGTGGTCGTGGTCGAGGACAACGGCCCCGGGATCGTGAAGGCCCAGGTGCCGAAGATCTTCGGCAAGCTCCTCTACGGCTCGAAGTTCCACCGGCTCAAGCAAAGCCGAGGCCAGCAGGGCATCGGGATCAGCGCCGCCGCCATGTATGGCCAGCTCACGACCGGCCAGCCCATCCGCGTCACCTCCCGGACCGGCAAGGCGCGGCCGGCGCACCACTTCGAGATCCAGATCGACACCCGCAAGAACAACCCCGTGGTCACCCTGGACCAGGAGCTTTCCGACTGGCATCTCGAGCACGGCACCCGGGTCGAGCTGGAGATCGTCGCCAACTGGCACCAGGGGCAGCGGTTCGTGAACCGCTACGTCGAGCACACCGCCCTCTCCAACCCCCACGCCACCTTCCACTACCTCCGCCCGCGCCAGGAGAAGCTCACCTTCCCCCGCGCCAGCGAGGAGCTGCCCAAGGAGGCGCTGGAGATCAAGCCCCACCCGCACGGGGTCGAGCTGGGCGCGCTCATGGTGATGGCGGCCGACTCCAAGAGCCACGACGTGAAGGGGTTCCTGCAGACCTCGTTCTCGCGGGTGTCCCCGGCGGTGGCGGCGGAGATCGTGAAGAGGGCGGGTTTCAAGGACCGGGTCAGGCCTCGGGACCTGGCCGAGGATCGGGAACTCGCGGGCCGGCTTCACCGGGCCATCGCCGAGACCCGCATCATGGCCCCTCCCACCCAGGTGCTCTCGCCCATCGGCGACGTCCTCATGAAGAGGGGGCTGGTCTCCTTCCTCAACGTCATCGAGAGCGAGGGACCGGAGGAGGACGAGCAGCTCGACCTCGACCAGGCCGGGAAGAAGAAGGCCTCGAGGAAGGGGCGCGAGGCGCGGGCCGTGGCCCCCGAGGTCCCCGACGCACCGCCCGAGGAGGGAGTCGAGAAGATCAAGGGGCACAACTACTTCATCGCCACGGTCACCCGCCCACCCAAGGTGTACCGCGGCAACCCCTTCCAGGTGGAGGTCGGGCTCGCCTACGGCGGCTCCTGGCCGGCCGACAAGCCCATCGAGCTCTTCCGCTTCGCGAACCGCGTGCCCCTCCTCTTCCAGCGCGGGGCCTGCGGGATGACGGAGGCCATCGTCCGGACCGACTGGCGCAACTACCTGCTCGCCCAGCCGCGCGGCTCCCTGCCGGTCGGTCCCATGGCCCTCCTCGTCCACATCGCCAGCGTTTGGGTCCCGTTCACGAGCGAGGCCAAGGAGGCGGTGGCCCACTACCCGGAGATCATGCGGGAGATCCAGCTCGCCGCTCAGGAGTGCGGACGCAGGCTCGCCGCCCACATCCGGAAGAAGCAGCACGCCGACTACCAGGCCCAGCGGCGGAGCATCTTCGAGCTCTACATCCAGGAGGTGGCCCAGGCCCTCGGGAGGATCACCCGGCGGAGCCCCGAGCCGATCAAGCGCGAGCTCTTGCGCCTCGCCGACAAGGTCACCGCCCAGGAGCTGTCCGCCGAGGAAGAGGCCCTCGAGGAGCACGCGGAGAAGTTGGCCCGGCGGCCGCGCAAGGCCGAGGAGGAGCAGGAGTAGAGATGCCCAGGCTGGATGCCATCGATCGCAAGACGGTCCAGAAGATCGAGCGGATGGCCGAGCTCGTCTTGAGGGCCACGAAGGGGGGGAAGAACCCGTTCGTCGAGATCCCCATCCGCTCCCTTGCGAACGTGAAGTTCAACGAGCGCAACCGGCTCATCGAGCTCGGGAGCCAGAAGCAGAAACGTTACCTCCTCAACGTCGCCATGGCGAAGAAGTTCATGCAGACCTTCCTCGTCTCGGAGGCCTGCAAGGAGCTCATCGACTCGGGCAAGACGACGAGCATCCGCGACCTCTACTACATGACGAAGCACGTCCTCGGGGACACGAAGCAGAACACCTTCGAGGAGCAGGACGAGTCGGACCCCATCATCGAGGACCTGGAGGTGGCCATCGACTCCCTGCGCGAGGAGCTGCACCTGTTCGCCTCCCGCAAGGGAACCATGGTGGGGCCGCTCACCATAAGGGACACCGGGGACACCATCGACCTGCGACGCATGGGCTCGGGGGGCTGGGGCGTTCCCTCCATCGTCGAGGAGCACGTCATCGCCTTCGGGAAGCACGAGGCCAAGTACGTGCTCCTCATCGAGAAGGACGCCACCTGGAGCCGGTTCAACGAGGACCGGTTCTGGCAGCGGGAGAAGTGCATCATCGTGCACGGCGGAGGGCAGCCGCCGCGGGGCGTCCGCCGCATCGTGCAGAGGCTGCACACCGAGCTCAAGCTCCCGGTCTACGTGCTGGTCGACAACGATCCCTGGGGTCTCTACATCTACTCCGTGGTCAAGCAGGGCTCGATCAACCTCGCCTACGAGTCGATGCGCATGGCCGTGCCCGACGCCCGCTTCGTGGGCCTATCCTCCTTCGACAAGGCCAAGTACAAACTCCCCACCAACGTCCACGTGCCGATGAACGACCAGGACAACTCGCGGGCCAAGCAGATGCTGGCCTACCCCTGGTTCCACGCCCCCAGGTGGCAGAAGGAGATCCAGGAGATGGTCCGGTCCGGGCAGAAGTACGAACTCGAGGCCCTGACCCGTCGCGGCATCTCCTTCATCACCGAGGAGTACCTACCCCGCAAGCTCCGGGACCGCGACTGGCTCGAGTAGCCGGCGCGGAGCAAAACTGCGCTCGGCTCGCCCGTTGCCGGCGCCCTGACCCGCGGCAAGAGCGCCGCAAACTCGAGGAGGAACGCATGCCCGAGAAGCATGGAAACCGCACGAAACGGAAGCTCGCCAACCGGTCCAGGGTGAAGCGCGCCGGCGCGAAGGCCAAGCGCATCCGCAGCCTCAAGCGCAAGCACCGGGCGAAGCGGGGTCCGCGGTAGATATCCTACCCGGCTTGGCCGGGGACGGGCACGCCCCGAAGGAACTCCTCGCTCGTCAATTAGCGATCGTCCGGCGCGGTCACCGCGCAGTGCAGCTCGCGGCAGAGCGGGCACGTCTCGAAGGCGGTGTCCGCTGGAGGGGCCGCCACGAGCGCGGGGACGAAGTCCCACTCGGCCGGATCGGCCGGGTGCCGCGTCCGGCGGCAACAGCCGCACTGCCTGAGCACGCCGTCCTCGGGGCGGTAGTCCTCCAAGGTCGCCTCGACGACCTGGTACACCTCGCGGACCGGGAGCTCCCGCACGATCCTCTGGACGATGGTGAGCCCGATCGCCTCGTTGCCCGAAAGCACGGGGGAGACGAGCAGGGTCACGAGCCGGGCAAGGTCGGGCGTGTTCCGCTCGACCGTGATCGAAGCCGCCCTTGGACCGGGCCCCCGGCCCACGCGAGCGATGAGCCGGCACACGGCTTCCCTCTCGCCCTCCCCGGGCAGGGCGTCGAGGAGCCGGCCCCCTACGCCGACTTCCCCGAAGCCCCCTCCCACCCGCGCGAAACGCTCCCATGCGTCGTTCTCGAACAGGATGACCCCCTCGAGGTCGAGGAGAGCGGCCGGGTCTGCACGCGCCGCCAGTTCGTGGATGGCAGCGGTGAAGGGACGGGACCGCGGAGTGGACGATCGCCCGGCCATGCGAACGCCGGGTTGTGCACCCGAGGTGCCAGGGCGCGGCACATGTAACTGCCCGGAGGTACGGAGGAACATGCGAGGGGCTGCGCGCACCTAGGGTGATCCAAGCCGCACCGCGCCCAAAGGGGACAAGCGCGGGGTCGAATTGACCCTGGGAAACAGGGGGCGAAGTTCCCGACCGAAAGGTCAGAGGGCCCGCCGTAGGCCAGTGCCCTCGGGAGAGTCGAAGAACGCTTCGCAACTCTCCAGGAACCCATCGAGCTGCGAACGCTCGCCGGGCCCTAGCCGGCGCGAAATGAGTCTAGGGAGCGCCCAGCGGGCCTGCGCCACGCTCTCTGCATAACCGTCCGAGGTCAGGGCTCCCTCGACGAGACGGTGACGCAGGAAGAGAAGGTAGGTCTGGATCACGTCGGTCATGCAGTAGGCGGCGATCCGGTCGAACTCGCCCGCGGCGTACAGCGCCGCCACATCCGCGCCCGCGATGTCGGACTTACCCGGGAGTCCCACCAGCTTCGCATATAGATCGAGCGGGGCCGGCGAGGCCTGGCCGGCCAAGAGCTCGCGCATGTCGAAGTGGTGGTTGCCCCCATTTAGGCCTACGGCCGCGACCGAAGGCGCAGTGGGCACGGAATACTTGAGGGAGCGGAGCTCGAGCACGGGCAGGTCGAATCCCTTGCCGTGGAACGAAACGAGAGAGGCGCCGTCGAGGCGTTGCCAAGCATCCTGGAGGAACGCCGCTTCGGTCGCGCGCTGGTCGGTCCAAACAACCGCGTCGAAGAGGCTCACTACCCCCCCTTCCGCAGTCGCCTCGAGGAGACAGGCCACCACCGGGCGGTGGTAAGGGAGTGGGAGGAAGTCCGTGCGGCCACCCGTACGGGCTCGGCGCTCCGCCACTAAGCGTTTGACCTGCTCGGGGTATGGCCGGTCGGGCTCTCCGTCGACGGCCGAGACGAGCGCCTCGTCGGGCACCGTCTCCAGGTCGAGGGTCACGAGCCTCATGAATCTCACTGTGAACTCAGGGTCTGACAGGGCCTTCCCTGTGCGAACTGGGGAGGCCTCCCCGCATACTCCTGCAAGGGAGACCCCTTTGGACGCGCTGCGTCGAACCGGGAAGTGCGTACCCTGACGAGGCTTCAAGGCTGGGCTTCCTCTTCGAGCGCCGCTCTGACGTCGAGGTGGCGCGGGAGCGATCCATGGAGACTGCGCAGATGAAGCAGGAGAGCAAGAGGCGCCTCGCGGCGCTTCAGGCCCGGTTCGATGCGCTGGAGACCGAGGCGCGCGGCCGGATTCACAAGGCGCTGGACGCGAGTCAGCACCGGCTGAGCGAGTTCGACGAGATGCTGGCGCGGGTCTCACGCGAGGATTGGTCGATGGAGGGCATGCGCAAGCGGCTCGACACCCTTCGCACGCGTGCCGAGCGGTTTCGCGCCACCGCGGTCAAGCGGGTCAACGAGATGCCGGCCAACGCCGTCACGGCCCTGGCGAGCGGCACGCGTGGGCCCGTCCAGAACCTAGCCCGCGAACTGGAACGGCTCGCGAAGCTGGTCGAGCCTCACGTCGGGGCGGAATCGACGGCCCGGGAGGCGGAGGTGGCGCTCCCTCCCCCCGAACCGCGGCCGGCTCGCGTGAAACCGAAGGTGGAAGCCTGAAACGCGCCCCGGGGTGGGACGCTTCAACACCCGGGCGGCTCGAGGCGCAGCGCCGAAGGGGCTACCCGGGCAAAGGACCGGAGATCGCGGACCGGACCGGCCACCCACCTCGGCGCGCGCAGTTCCCTAGGCGCAACAGGGAGCGCCCGATACAGCCACGTGCCGGGGAGAGGCACCGGGTCGCGTCCGCGACGGTCGTAAGGAGTCGCCGGAGCGCGGAGGCGCCCGCGTAACGAACAGCAGCCGGCCTCTGCGCCCCGCGCCGGCTCGGAAGGCCTAAGAGCTGCCCGAGCAGCTCCGCGGCGTCGAAGACCGCGTGAGCGACCTCCCAGCCGCGATGGGAGCCTCCCCATCGCCATGCGGCGTCGCGTCTCCTCGCGGCCCTCGTCCCCGGAAGTGGAAGACCGCAGGCGATGAAGGGCCGATCCGGACACCGCGTCGAGCGGCCGTTGCCGCCTCGATCCCCGTCGCCATGGCCGAAGGAATGAAGGAGCCCTCGACCGCCCGGCTCACGCTCGGCGGAGCGATGGGGAGGTCCCTGGCAAAGAAAAATGGAAAGCCCGCCGCCAGTCCTGCCGGCGACGGGCTCACGAGGCTTCCCCGGCCGATCGAGCGTTATGGAACGCTCAGGGCCGAGTGACAGGCGGCGCATTCCGTGTCCGGCCAGGTCCCGTCGGGTAGGGCTTGCTTCGTGAGATGGGTCCCGTTCCCGAGGACGATGTAATCGAGGCCGTGCATGTGGACCGTGTCGTCGGTCGCCTTGGTGGTGGGATCGAAGCCCTGGTGGCAGGTGCCGCAGGCGACGCCGACGGTCGTGAAATGGAACGTGTGACGCCCGGTGGCGGGGGGCAGCCCATGGCAGGCATCGCAGGAGGCGGTATGGTAATCGACGTACTCGACCTGCCCGTTCTTGTGCGTGCCGCCCGCGACGATCGTGTGGCCGTCTGGGTTCACCGTCGTCGGGTGGCAGACGTAGCACATCGCCCCCGTCACGCCGATGGGATGGAAGTCCTGAGCGTACGCCGGGAAGTGCGGCGGCGGCGGATAGCCGTGGCACTGATCGCAGCCATATTGATTGGCGTGCTCGTTGGAGCTGCTGATGTCACGCGACGAGCCGCAGCCGATCGCGACGGCCGCGAAGAGAATCACGAGCGACGCCGGTAAGTGATTGCGCATGTGCGGAGTGTCCTCGGGTCCTGCGGGTCCCGCGCGCCCGGAGCGCCTGGAGTTCCCCGGGCGAACCATGGCGCCAGCATGACGATCAGGTCGGCGCCGAGAGTTGATCGAAAGCAAGCGAACTTGCCCCTCGCGTCCACATGCACATCCCACCTCGGGGCCCGCGTTGTCAACACGTTGGGGTGCGATCGAAGCGTTTGGAGCCGCGTTGCGCCCTTCTGGTGAGGGGCGTTTGCGCTCAGGATCCGCATATTCTGCGCGCGGCGCCCGCAATCCCGTCTGCTATCTCATGGGGGCACAGGAGGCTTCATGGCCACCCTCGTTCCGTTTCGCGCACTTCGACCGCCGCCGGTTCTGGCCGCCCGGGTGGCCTCTCCCCCCTACGACGTGATCTCGACGCAGGAGGCTCGTGCGCTCGCCGCGGGGAACCCCGAGAGCTTCCTCCACGTGTCGAGACCCGAGATCGATCTCGCCGAGTCTGTGAACGAGCACGCGGAAGAAGTCTACCGACAGGGGAGGGCGGCCCTTCGGAGCTTCGTCGCGGGCGGGATCCTGCGGGCTGACCCGGAGAAGCGCCTCTACGTCTATTCCCAGCGGATGGGAGGACACGAACAGGCCGGGATCGTGGCCTGCGCCAGCGTCGACGAGTACGAGCGCGGCCAGATCCGCAAGCACGAGAAGACGCGGGCCGACAAGGAAGACGACCGCCGGCGGCACATCGAGGCCCTCGAGGCCCATGACGAGCCCGTGTTTCTCACCTACCGGGCCCGTCCCCCTATTGACGGGCTCGTGGCGGAGGTGCGGAAGGCCGCGCCCGAGGTCGACCTCGTCACGGCCGACCAGGTCTCGCACACGCTCTGGGTCGTGCCTCCGGGCCTGGAGGGAGAGATGTTGGCCCTCTTCGCCGAGGTTCCGGCACTCTACGTGGCCGACGGCCATCACCGTTCCGCGGCCGCGGCCCGGGTCCACGCCACGCGCCGTGGCCAACCCGGCGAGCACGACGTGTTCCTGGCAGTGGTCTTCCCTCACAACCAGATGCAGATCCTCCCCTATAACCGCCTCGTGCGCGATCCAAGGCAGCGTCGCCCGGAGGCGCTCCTCGCCGAGCTGCGCCGGGGGATGGAGGTCGAGCCCGCCTCGCAGCCGCGGCCCGAGGCCCCCCTCTCGTTCGGAGTCTTCCTGGGGGGCCGCTGGTGGACGGCCCGGGCTCGACCGGGATCCTACGACCCCGAGGATCCCGTGGCGGCCCTCGACTGCTCCATCGCGCAGGACCAGATCCTCGGACCCATCTTCGGGATTCGCGACCCCCGCACCTCCAAGGATGTCGACTTCGTGGGCGGCATCCGCGGGCAGGCGGAACTGGAGCGGCGGGTGGCCGCGGAGGGATGGTCCATCGCGCTCTCCCTCTTCCCCACGCGCATGGATCAGCTCATGTCGGTGTCGGACGCAGGCAAGCTCATGCCGCCCAAGAGCACCTGGTTCGAGCCCAAACTACGGAGCGGGCTATTCGTTCATCCGTTCTGAGGCGCTAAGCCAGGATTCCGGTCGCCCTCTCAACCTCCCTTCGTCCGGGAGTTCCGGCGGCGTGCGGCGGGTGCGCCGAGGAGAGCCTTGGGCTGCCCAAATGGAATCTCCCCACAGCCTCGGCCGTGGCCCTTTCCCCCAGGCCGTCCTCGCGGCTGGACCTCCCCGTAGCCCGCCGCCGAGGCTGCAGACCCACGCGAGGATGGAGCGTTTGCGGACGGGGGCAGCGCCCCTTTGGAAACCACAAAGAGCCCGTCCCAAAGGGAGGGGAGCCTTGGCCCGCTTCGCCTCACTAATCCCCCCCAGTGGATCGGGGAATTGGTGTGCAGGCGCCGCGCCCGCCCGTTCGGCTGGGCGCGACCTCGAAGCTCCCCTTGGCGTGCCCGGCCAGGGTCTCAAGTCGAGCGGATAGTTCGAACCGACCGTGGGTTGAGTCTCGGGAGTAGCGGCAGCCTGGAGGTCGGCGTCGGAGGGTCGGGATCGCTCGCCGGGGCGGGGGTTGTGGATCGGAGGGCCTTGTGGGGGGTCCCGGTCAACAAACTTGCCGAGAACACGGCTGACCGCCATTTGAGGACGACGATGGAGAAACCGGTCGCCCGGCACTGTGTCCCCCGGGCGCGGTACACGGCCAGTGACGATCCTCACAACCAGTCGCGCGGATCCAGTTTCCCCCCGGGCGGGCGGCAGGGAGGACTCCCCGCGTTCGGGAGGCCCGGGATGAGCCCCCCACTCCCCGGGGCACTCGCCCTCCTCGGCCTCGCGGTTGCGGTGGTGCTCTCTGGCTGCGGGCGCGGTTCGTCGGGCTTCTCCGCCATCTCGCCCGCGAACCACCCCGCCTTTCCCATCGCGGCCGGCGAACACGCCCTCGACTGCGCCACCTGTCACACGGATCCGACCACGTTCTCGGCCTTCGCCTGCATCGGGTGCCATACCCACGACCAGACCCCGACCGACCTCGTGCACAACAGCGTGAATACGTACGCGTACACCAGTGCGGCCTGCTACCAGTGCCACGGCGCGCCGACGCCCGGGGCCTACAGTCACACGGGGATCACCGGCAACTGCGCCCTTTGCCACGCGGTGGGCGCCTCGTTCGCCGCCTTGCCGAGGGCCGGGTTTACCCACATCGCGACCAGCGCCGACTGCGGCTCTTGTCACACCACCCAGTCGTGGGGCACGGGCTCGGCGCCTCAGTTCATCTCCGTGGGAGGGTTCAGCATCCCCGAGCCCCCGGCCACGAGTCCCACCACACAGGCCGGCATCGCCAACCTGCCCCACCCCAGCAATGCCACCCTCGATTGCTCGATCTGCCACCAGAGCGGCGTGGGCGGAGCCGGTGCGATCGGCTACGACCACGCCTCGGCACTCATCAACTCCAGCTGCAACTCGTGCCACGAGGCCGGCACGAACCTCGTCGGGACCCTTTGGAACGGAGCGGCGACCCAGAGCGCCGGAACGGGCGACTCGAGGCCCTACACCCTCACGAGCATCACCGCGACGCGGGGCGGCGACAGCTGCAACGTCACGACCCCCTCCCACTTCTTCGCGGTCGACTGCAGCGAGTGCCACAGCGTCCCCACCGGAACCGGGGCCGCGAGCGCGGGATCGGCCTACACGAATGCCTGGACCTTTCCCCACGCCACGAACAGCATGTCCAACCCCTCGACTTGCAACCTGTGCCACGGCACCCCTGGCTGCGGCTCAGCGAGCGACTGACGTCACCTCCGCCGCCTAGAGGTACTTGTCGATGCCGTTGGGGCACCGGCAACGGGGGGTAGCCAAGGTCTTCTCGAGGATGCCCTGATTGTGAGGAAGGAGCCGACGGGGCTCCTCGCGGTGCCACAGGTGGTAGCCGATGGCCGCGAACTTGAGCTGCAGTCTTCGCAGGCCGGCGTGCTGGAGGCGGGCGGAAAAGTCCGAGTCCTCGCGTCCCCATCCGACGAAGTCCTCGTCGAAGCCGTTCACTCGCAAGACGTCCGCGCGCCAGCAGGCGAGGTTGGCGCTCCGAACGCGGAAGACGTCTGCGCTCTCGCGGAAGCGAGCCGACAGAGCGTTCGGGAGTGGACCGCGTTGAAGCGATTCCTTAGCCCGAGCCCCAGCGGTCCGAGGCGGACCGGCCGCCGGGAGAGGAGAAGCGCGGACCGAATTCGCCTCGCCTTGGGACGCAATCCTGGCACGGCGCGCGCGCCGCGAAGGCCACCACGACCTCGGCCGTGTCCGGCCCGGAGCCGTGGTCCGCGACGACGACTTCGCCCGGGTGGAGACGCCGATGGAGCACCGAGTCGAGCACCACGCCCAGGGCGCGGGGCGATTGTAGGTGGTGACGACGAGGCTCGTTCGCAACGCTAGACGACCTCCATTCCGTCTAGCACGCGAGCCCGAGCCAGGTCGCTGCTTCGGGCCAGGCCCGTCGCCCGGGCCGTCCCGAGCCCTTGCCACGTTGGGGGCCGGCATGGTTCGATGAAAAAAATGCAGATTTCCCTGCTGGTGAGCACCTACAACCGGCCCGATGCCCTGGCGCTGGTGTTGAGGAGCGCTCTACGCCAGCGACTCGTTCCCGGGGAGATCGTGGTCGCCGACGACGGATCCGGCGGGGAGACCCGGGCCGTGGTCGAGGAGGCGGCATCCCGGGCCCCCTTCCCGGTTCGTCACTGCTGGCACGAGGATCTGGGGTTTAGGCTCTCCGAGATCCGGAACCGGGCCATCGCCCAAGGCCGGGGCGACTACATCGTGATGGTGGACGGGGACCTCGTGCTCGAGCCCTCGTTCCTTGCGGATCACGCCCGGGCTTCGCGCCCGGGGAGGATGGTGCAGGGGGGGCGGGTGCTCCTCTCCGAGGCCGTGACCCGGGACGCGCTCGCGCGGGGGCGGATCGAATTCGGCCCCTTCGAACGGGGGACGCGCAACCGCAAGAACGCGGTCCGGAGCCGTTGGCTGTCTCGGCTCGCGTCCTACGACGCGAGGAACGTGTACCGGGTCCGCGGCGCCAACCTGGCGTTCTGGAGAGAGGACGCCCTTCGCGTGAACGGGTTCGACGAGCGGTTCGTGGGCTGGGGGCGGGAGGATTCCGAGTTCGTCGCGCGGATGCAGCACTCCGGCGTGCGAAGACTGCAGCTCAAGTTCGCGGCCGTCGCCTTTCATCTCTGGCACCCCGAGGCGTCTCGTGCGCTCCTCCCACGCAACCAGGAGATCCTGGAGAGAACGCTCACCAACCATGCAACGCGCTGCGAGCTCGGGGTCGCGCGCCACCTCCAAGGCGGATGAGAAGGGCAAGAGTGCCGAGTCCTCGTCTCAGGAGCGAGAAATGACCGAGCCGATCGGCTTCGCCCTTCTGACGCACTTTCAGCCGGGACAGGTCCTCCGCCTTGTGACTAGGCTGCGCGCGCTGTACGGCCCCGCTACGCCCATCGCTATCAACCACAACTTCGACCAGTGCGCGCTTGACACGGCGGTCTTCCCGGCGGACGTGCGATGGGTCCGCCCGCACCTCGCGACCGATTGGGGGGCGTGGTCCCTCGTCGAAGCTGCGCTGGCAACCCTGCGTCTATTGCACGGCGGGGGGGGAGGGCCGGACTACGCGGTGCTCCTCTCCGGAGCCGACTACCCGATCGCACCGCGCGATCGCGTGCTCACCGACCTGCGGGAGGCGGGGGCAGACGCGTTCATCGATGCGAGACCCGTGCACCCCTGGCGACGCGACCGGGTCGTCGAGGGGCCGCACGGCCTCGGGGTGAACGAGGGGAGGGCAAATCAGGAGGTCTGCTTTCGCCGGTATTACTCGTCGACCTACCGCGTGGCGGGCGTCCGCGTACGGGTCCGCTCGCCCCTCTTGGCGCCCCTCCTCTCCCCTTTCTCTCGAGGCTTCCGATGCTTTGCTGGTGAGCATTGGTGGACGCTCGGCCGCAGAGGCGTCGAGCACCTCCTGCGCTCCCAGGATGAGCGGCCGGAGGTGGCGCGCTGGTTCGCGGCGCGCCACGTGCCGGAGGAGGCGTACGTCCACACGGTGATCTGCAACGCCCCCGGGCTTCGGGTCGCGCCCCGGTCCTTCCGGTACGTCGACTGGTCCTCCCGCGCGCCACACCCGCGGATCCTCGGCACCGCCGACCTCCCGGCCCTCCTCGCGAGCGGGGACCACTTCGCGCGCAAGTTCGCCGAAGGGGACTCCGTCCTGGACGAGCTGGACCGCATCCTCGGCCTTTCGCCAACCGGAAACCCGCCCGGGCAGGTGTCCGGCCAGCACCCCGCCACTACAGATAGCCGATGAAAACCGATCGGATCGGCATCCTGGGAACGGGTGAGGTGCAAGAGTGAGGGGCCGGCCACCGAACCGGTCATCGGGCCCATGAAGACATCGACCAAGTACCTCACCTTCGATCTGCCTCGCCGGCGCGGCCTCGTGCGGATCACCGACGAGGTGCGGGACTTCTGCCACGAGAGCGCCATCGCCGAGGGGATGATCCTTATCTCTGCCATGCACATCACCGCGGGCGTGTTCGTGAACGACGACGAGCCCGGGCTGCACCGGGACATAGAAGAATGGGTCCAGCGCATCGCACCCGGCCCGGACGCCGACGACACAACGCCCGCCCCCCCCTACCATCACCACGCGAGCGGCGAGGACAACGGGGACGCTCATCTCAAGAACCTGCTCATCGGGCACCAGGTGATCGTGCCCGTGACCAAGGGAAAGCTCGACCTCGGTCCCTGGCAGCAGATCTTTTACTTCGAGTTCGACGGACGGCGCCGGAAGCGGCTCGTGCTGAAGGCGATGGGGGAGTGAGCCTCGGCCCGAGGCCTGTCCCTCGCCGCCGGGACGGGCGCGTAGTCGGACACCGGATAGGTAGGTCCCCCGGATCGGGGTAGAATGCCCCTCGGGTGGCGGAATTCATCCAGAACCCCCGGCGCTCGCCACGGGCCCCGGCGCGCTGCGGCACGACGGTCGTGTCGGCGCACGGCTCGTTCGAGGCCACCACCGAGGACATCGGGGGCCACGGCTGCCAGCTCGTCTCGCCCCGGCTGGTGCGGAGGGGCGAGCCGGTCCAGCTCGTGTTGGCTCACGAGTCGGTGAAGGAGCCGCTGCGCATCTCGGGGCGGGTCGCCTGGGTCAGCGACCGGGCCCCCTGGCGGCTGGGTATCGCCTACGACGAGGCCGCCCTGGAGGACAGCAAGGCCTGGTTCGATGAGGTCCTCTCTCGCGCCCCCGGCCTCAAGGCCTTCCGGCGGATCCCCGACCGGATCCCGTTCGACGCGGTGGTGTACCTTGCCGCCCCGCCGCGGTTCCTCGTCGACTTCACGCCCGACGAGGTCGCCCTGCTCCGCGCCCTGGGGAGCGGTACCTCGGTGGCCGAGATCCGCGCCCTCCTCCGCGATCGGTGGCCGGAGGTGCAGCGCGCCCTCTTCTCGCTCCTCGCCCATCAGCACGTCACCCTCTCGCGCGGCGGCTCGGTTCACCCGGACGCGTGGAGGAAGATCCTCTCCGAGGCCGAGTCCTCGCTGGCGGTGGAGGCCCTTCGCACCTCCCCGGTCCCGGATCTGACGCCGCCGCCGGCTCCCCTGCGCACCGCGCCCTCGCCCGCGAGCCCGCAGGCGCCGCCCCCGGTCGCGCCAGGCGTGCCGGCGAGGCCCAACTTCGCCTCCTTCGCAGCCGCGTCGCCGATGGCCCCGCCCGCCCCGGTGGACCTCCGGGGCGCCCCGCCGGAGCCTCCATCGGCGCAAGGCGGGCCCACCGTGGCGGCGCCGGTGGGGCCATCGCCCGAGCCCACCGCACCGGCCGCCGGGGAGCCTGAACCCGAGCCGCCAGCCGACTGGCTCGTCACCGCCGCCGAGATGATGCCGGTCACCTGGCCGTCTCCGGCTCAAGAACCAGCGCTCCCGCCTCGGCCTCGCGGGCTCGACCCCGGCCCGGGCGAAGGGACCAATTCGCAGGGGACGCCGCCGCCGCTCACCGGGGGCGCCCAGCGGCGCTCCCCGGCGCGGACCCCGGAGGCCCAGGGGTGCTTCGAGCGCGCCCTGGCCGAACTCGAGGCCGGAAGGAACGCCGGCGCCCTGGCGCTGCTCCGGCGCACCCTGGCCCTCGCCCCCGGCGATCCGGAGGTCGCCGCGGTCATGGCGAGGATCATGAAGGCGAAGTGAAAGCGCCGCTCTCGGCGGGCGAGGCTGGGCTACCGTCCCGCCGCGGGAAGGACCGCCTCGACGGAGCGCCGCAGGCGTTCGTCGAGATCCCGCTGGATGGAGGTCCGGTGGCGCTCCAGCTGGTTCACGTAAAAGGCCGCGAGCTCGGGAGAAAGCGCGACCCCCTTCCTTCCGAGGGGCGAATTCGCGAACGCCTCGAGGTCCTTCTGCTCGCCGGTCGAGAACGTTTGGCGTGCGAGCGCCTCTCGGGCCTTGGCACGCGCCTCGGGCGTCGGGCCTGGGAGAGCGGCGGCGCGCTGCTCGAAGGCTCGGAGCTTCTGTCCCAGGGGGGACTCCTCGTGGGCCCTGAGGGCCCTCAGCTCTTCCGCGGAGTAGTGGTGCGAGAGGAACTGTGCCGAGATCCCAGCCAGAAGCTCCATGGGGAAGGCCTCGTCCAAGACCGGCCGCATCGCCTCATTGGCGTGCGCGCGCAGCGTCGGCAGGTCCGAATCGGCGAAGCGCCCCGCGGTCGCCTTCTCGAAGGCGTTCTCTTCGAGGCCGGCGCGGTAGCCTTCCACGAGAGCCCAGGGCACGATGCGCTCGCCGAGCCACATGGCGTCTGGCGAGGGGAGGTCGTCCGGGTGGGTGGATGAAGCCACACCCAAGAGAACGACGGCGAAAAGGCGATGGAGACCGAGCTTCAGGTTTGCATCCCGAGACGAAGAGAGCGGAGGAGAACACTAATCGGACTCGGGTTCAACCCGATGCTTTGAGACCTTGGCGCACCCCGTGATTTCACTCACAGCGTTGGCCCATGCGTGACCTGAACCTCCTTCATGGTATTGAGGACGACAGCGCCCCACATGAGAGTAAGCGCTAGGAGCCGGTCGGGGTTGCGAACGCAGCTCCCCTATCGCGTAGGGGGAGGGAAATCATGCTGAAGAGGACAGCGGCAGCGTCTCTCAAGGTGGCTCTCGTGATCGCCGCGATCTCCGGCCCCGTGAGCGCGAGGGAGGTTTCGGAAAGCAGGTGGTGGAGATGGAGATCGGTTCCCGAGTTTGACGTGGCCGTGGCCGGGGCTGTGGCCGCACTGCTGGCCGGCGGCGCCCTCATGATTGTCAAGCGCCGTGGTCGATAGATAGGTTGAGGCCGGTCGCGCCAGCGGTTGTGCCGGGCAACCAGGCGGGTTCCCTCCGCCTGGCTTTCCCGTTCGTGCTCGTCCTCCTCGAGTACCTGGCGCTCTCCCTGTGGCTGGACCTTCCCACCGAAGGCCTCGCGGTGGCAGCCGCGGATGCTCTTCGCGTCGCGTTCCCGGTGGTCCTCGGGGCGATCATCGCTGGGTATCTGATGAGCCTCCATGGCACCGGAAGTGAGCGTCTCCGGCTCCCGCCGTTGCCCGACAGTAGGCCCATCCCTGCTGCGATGGTGCACTCCTTGGCTTTCGCGGGCACCGCCCTGCTCGCGGGCCACCTGCTCGAACCAGGTCGCCCACCTCTCGGTCCCGGCGCGCTCGCGATCCTGGTGGTCTCCGCTGGGAGCACGGCGCTTCTCGCGCTCGCGATTACGGCGCCACTTTCATGGTGGCTCGGCGCTCTGCGGCGTTGGCGGGGAGTCCTCCTTTCATTGGCTCTAGGGGGTTTGGTCTGGCGGGCCGCCGCTGCGGCCGAGGAGCTTTGGGGATACCTTTCCTCGTCCACGATCCAAGCTGCCGCATGGCTCCTCGGCCCGGCCGGCACGGTAACGGTCGAGCGAAGCGAGGCGGTTCTTGGACTGAACGGCTTCGAGGTGCAGATCGCTCCCGTCTGCTCTGGCGCTAGCGGGATCGGCTTGGTGGTGACCTTCTTGGTTGTGTGGATCGTGCTCGCGCGCGACCGGCTCCGCGTGGAGCGTGCGTTGCTCGTCGTCCCGATCGGCGCGGCTCTCGCGGTCGTCCTCAATGTGCTCCGGATCGCGTCTCTCGTCCTGGCGGGCTCGCTCGGCGCTGAGGCCCTGGCCATCGGGGGGTTCCACTCGAAGCTGGGGTGGGTTCTCTTTGCGGGGCTCTCCCTCGGCTTGTTGGCAGTCGTGGAGCGGGTCGCCTGGTTCAGCCAGTCCGGAAGGGACCTCCACGGAACGACGCCGGAGGCCCCGGACACGAGCTGGCTCGCGCCGCTCCTCGCGAGCCTCGCCACCGCGCTATTGACGGGTGTGTTCGCGAGCGGGACGCTCGACCTGTGGTACGCCGCTCGGATCGTGGCCCCCCTGGCGGTCCTCGCCGCCGTCCGGGACCGTCTGCCGCCGCTCGTGCCCACACGCAGCGCGCTGCCCGCTCTCGTCGGTCTGAGCATCGGGCTCGCCTGGGCGGTTCTCGTCGTGAGAAGAGACGAGCTCTCCCCGGCACTGGCGGTTCTTCCCGTGTCCGCTCGCGTGGCCTGGGTCCTCGCCCGAGTAGTGGGGTCGGTGCTCGTGATTCCCCTCGTCGAGGAGCTGGCGTTCAGGGGCTTTCTGCTCCGGTGGCTGACCCAGGCTCCGGTGGACGAGCCCTCCCGGAGCCTCCGGAATTGGCCCTGGGTCTCGATCCTCGTCTCGTCGGTGGCCTTCGGGGGGATTCACTCCGCCTGGCTGGCGGGGTTCGCTTCCGGGCTCGTGTTCGCGGCGGTTCGGCTCTGGCGCGGCCGTCTGGGCGACGCGGTCGTTGCCCACGCGGCCGCCAACGCCGTTCTGGCATTGGCCGTGGTCTTGGGAGGGCGCTGGGATCTGTGGTGAGTCGGGTAGGTGCGAGCTCCTGCGACGCGCGCGCCAAGGCCGCCACCAGTGGGCGTGGGCAGCGCATTGGCGATCGATCCGGCCAAGCCAGACTACGGCGAATCGGGCGTGCCAGCGTCAAACCTCATGCGCGCCGGCAGTGTACCCGGGATCGGGTTGGTCGAATTCGTACCGTCGATCCAGGGCCAGGTTGAGCCATGGAAGAACGGTGGCGGTTGCATGGAAGCCGGGATGTACCAAGAGTTCGCTAGTCCCCCGCTGCCGGTCGTTGAGGCACCGCAACAGGTCAGGCCGTTCGACCTCCCTGAGCCACCGATCCCGTGCCAGTGAACCTGGTTGGTGAAGTAGTCGTAGTTCCCGTCGCGGATGACGGTCGGGATGGGGGTCTCGAACTGCCACATGTGGACGAGGCCGTCCAGGCCGACGGCGCCGAAGTCTATCTGCTCGTACTCGAACGAGTTGGTCACGCCGCCTTTCGGGCTGAACCTGGCCGGGTAGGGCGCGCCGGGCCACGGCGCCACCTTCTGGAGGTATGTCGAAGGGTAGCCGATCACGTTACCAACGTACGCGTAGTAATTGTGATTCGCGCCCGTGCCGACGCCGCGCCGGTTGCCGTCGTCCTGGAGCCTGGCGACTGGTCCGGAGCACGACCAGGCACCGTTGCAGTAGCCCGACCCGTTCGTCATGCCAGAGCCATTGCCAATGTTCCGGCGGGACGTGGTCAGGTGGTTGCGGAAGAACGTGATGTAGATGGAGTTGCCCCAGGTTGAGTCGCCGTCAGAGTTGTACGACTGGTTACCCTCGAACAGCTCCTCGTGCGGCGTGGTCCCGTGGGAGGCGTTCAATCCGACCTCCGCCAGGCCGGAGCACGTCAGATCGGACCAGTCGGGCCGACAATTGCCGTATCGGGCCCCGTACCCGTCCTCCATGTAGTTGTAGCCGATGACGTTTCCCCCACCGGTGTCCCGCATCACCATCACCTTGTTGGCGGACCACATGATGTTGTTCTCCGCCAAATTGCTGGCTGCATAGGTGTCGATGGTCAGGAGGTACCCGCCGCCGCCCGGGTGCGGGCTCCCGCCCGTGTGGACGAACGAGTCGCGCAGCTCGCAGCGGAAGGTGTGCATGAACAGGACATTGCCGCCGCTGGTCTCGATGTTCTTCGCCCAGCTGTACTTGGAGACGCACATGACCACGCAGCCCTGGGCGTCCCCGGCCATACAGTTGAGTAGGTTCATGTTCTCAAGGCCGGCCCACTCGACCCCCTGTGTCACGTTCACACCGTCTTGCGTGAGCCGGGCCATGTGTGCGGCGAAGGCGACCCGATAGGTCCGGTTGAACGGGGCCGTGAACGTCACCAGGGGGGATGTCGTGCTGTAGGGGGCGCTTGTGTTGATCGAGGCGATCTCCAGAGCCTGACCGATGGGGCGGGACGCCGCCCGCGTGCCGGTGCGGTTCTCGCCCCACCCGAGGTAATCGTTCATCTGCCTATCACTATACCAAGTCAAATTGGGGTCATACTGCTCGTCGATGGTGACGATCTCTCCGAGCTGGGCGTTGGTCGACCCCGAAAGCTGGACACCGTAGGCGCCCTTAACGGCGTCCGCTGCGAGGTTCACTTGCTGGTACCAGTTCTTCGTGCTGTTGTGCGACCAATCCCCGAAATGGATGGGGACACATCCTCCAAACGACTGGCACCGGATCACTGTGGCATTGGGGTCGCCGTACTGGCCGTTGGCGTGACCACGCAGGGTCACGTACGACTTCAGGTTGATGGTCCGACCGTTCGGGACGTAGAAGGTCCCGGCCGCAAGCTGGACGACCCCTCCGACTGAGCAGCCGTTGATCGCGTTCTGGATATTGCTCACGTCCGTCGCGCCGGACGTGTCCCCACTAGGATTGATGGTAGCACAGACGGTCGTCCTGTTGGGAATGCCGCCAGCCCAGCCCGGGGGCGGCTGGCAGCCGGTAGTACATGAGGTGGAGGGGGTACCTTTGCCGGCCGGCTTGGTCGCGCCGGCCGAGACGGTGTACGTCACTCCCGGCTGCCAAAGCGTCGTGTAGGAGGCGGGCAACGCGTAGAACGCGCCGGCGGTGCTGACGGTATAGAACTCTCTGTACACCTTCCCTTTGCTAATGGTCGTGAATGCCTGGCAGGCGATCGTCTCAGTGGAGTCGACCGTGAACGTGGCCCGGTTCGTGAAGCGGAGCTTGGCACTGCGGGTCGGGGTCGTGCCGTCGATCGTGCAGTACAAGGTCGCTTGGGGAGTCAGGGTGCTGGCCGAGACGGTCTGCGCAGAGGTGTACTTCCCCCCGGCCGGGGAGAACGTGACCGGCTGGAGCGCCTGCGCTCCGAGGATCAGGGCAAGGAGCAGGTGGGTCATCTGCTTGCCTTTCTAGGTCGCCTCGATCTCGAGAGCACGCCACTCACGTAGCGATGAGACTGAACGTGAGACGCCATATGCGGGACTACGCTTCCCATTGCGGAACGCCGGGTCGGCCCCCCGTCGTTGCGAACCTGAAAGTCGCCCACTCGGCGCTCAAGAGAATCCCGGCTCAGGAGGGATTTCACGTCAGCTGCGCGGTAAGAGCCAATGATGGTAGACTGTCTTTTCAGCCATCGTGACTTTTCAAGGGAAGGTTCGCCCCGGGCCTTGAAGGGTCGGCTGGTGACCTCACTCTTCTCGATGGCCCCTCCGCTTTGGGACGAGCGGCGGCTCCGCGTCGGAGCAAGCTCTTCTTTCCCATGAGGTGGAGACCCGTGCATCCCTTCCGGGGCGCACCGCGCGAGGTTGTCCCGCGGCTATGGGTCGTTCTCCCGAGGGAGTGACGACCCGGCGCGAGCGCATATGTAGTATGAGGCTCGAAAACGCGAGATGCACGGAGCGGGAGGTCGGTTCCGGCTAATCCGGACTCAAGCGACCCATGTGTGGAATCGCCGGTATAGTCGGGAAGTTGGACGCATCTAACCATGCGGCTCTGGCACGCATGAGCGATGCCATGGCCCACAGAGGCCCCGATGCGCAGGGCATGTGGCAATCAGAGGTGGACGCCCGCGGCTGGGGAGCCATGTTCGCCCACCGCCGGCTGGCCATTCTGGATCTGTCGCCCGCGGGCGCTCAACCAATGGTGGACCAAGTCACTGGACACACCATCGTCTTCAACGGCGAGGTCTACAACTATCAAGAGTTGCGCGAGCGGCTCGCCCTCGAGGGCCAGACGTTCGAGTCCAGCGGTGACACGGCCGTGATGCTAAGGGCCCTGGGGCTGTACGGCCCCAAGGCGGTGGCCTGGTTCCGGGGGATGTTCGCGTTCGCTTCCTGGGATCGCGCGCGACGGGTGCTGCTCTTGGTCCGCGATCCTCTGGGGATCAAGCCCCTCTACGTAGCCCGAAATCAGGACCGGGATGGGGACTGGGCCGTGCTCTTCGCCTCGGAGATTCGAGCGCTCCTCGCGAGCGGTCTGCTGGGTGCGACGCGCATCGATCCGCGTGCCGTCTCTTCCGTGGTGTGGAACGGATTTGTGGTTGGCCCCGAGACCATGGTGAGCGGAGTGGAGCTTCTCCCCCCGGGGTGGATCCTTGAGCTAAACGGCGATGGGTCCGAGGTCTCGAGCAGGGAGCACTGGGCCGCGACGAGCGCTCCCGCGCCCGACCGGATTCTCACAGAGCGGGAACTGGAGCACATCCTCGAGGAAGACGTGCGGTTGCATCTTCTTAGCGACGTGCCTTTGGGCGTGTTCCTGTCGGGAGGCGTCGACTCGTCCGCCGTTGCCAACCTCGCGCAGCGCTCATCCCGGGCGCCAATCCACACCTTCACGCTCGCGTTCGAGGGCTCGGAACTGAATGAGGGACCGATTGCACGCAGGGTCGCTGCCGCCATCGGTACCGAGCACCGGGAGGTGGTGCTCACCGAGAGCCACGTGGTCGAGCAACTCGAGACCGCTCTGGATAGCCTCGACCAGCCAACCTTCGACGGGCTGAACTCCTACTACATGTCTCGAGCCATCCGTGCGGCTGGGTTCACGGTTGCTCTCGTGGGGACAGGTGGGGACGAACTGTTCGGGGGATATTCCTCGTTCCGAGACCTGCCCGTCCTGCAGCGTTGGGCCAGGCGAAGTGGGTGGCTCCCGCGCACGGCGCTGGCGTGGCTCGCCTCCTTTGCATTGGCGAGCCGGCGCCGTGGGCAGGTCGATCCCCAGACGCGGTGGGCGAAGCTACCCGACATGATTCGCAGGGGCGACGACCTGACTGCTCTCTACCAGCTGGCTCACGCGTTGTTCCTCCCGGAATTCAACACCGAGCTGCTAGCCAGCGACGTGGCAGGGGCCCTCGTGGATGGGCTTACCGAAAAAATGCGAGAACGGCTGGCTCGGGAGACTCGCTCCCGCTCTGCACTCTCCGCCGTGAGTATCATGGAGCTGCGAATGTTCCTGGGAGAGCGCCTCCTCCGGGACAACGATTCGGTCAGCATGGCGGCCTCGATCGAGCAGCGTCTACCGCTGGTCGACCGCGTACTGTTCGAGTCCGTCGACCTGTTACCGGAAACGACCAGGTACTCACCGGTGGGGCGCAAGGCCGTGCTCCGCAGGCTGGGGCTACAAGGTCTGCCCCCAGAGCTATTCGAGCGCCCAAAGCGAGGCTTTGAGCTGCCGTTCGACGGCTGGATCCGGCGCGGCCTAAAAAAGGCGATGGACGAGGCTCTACTTGATCCGGGCGCAGTCCGGGCAGTGGGGCTTCGACCGGAGGCGGTGGAGCGGCTGTGGCGAGCGTTCCTCGACGGGGCTCCGGGCCTGTATTGGTCGCGGGTGTGGGCTATCTACGTTCTGGTGCGCTGGTGCCACCGCCACCGCGTGTTCCGGTAAACAGCTAGGGCGGGCGACGGCAAGTGCTTACGCTCGAGCCAGTTGCGGAAAGGGGCGTGCACATGGACTCCCGGCGGTACTTGCTCATCTCCCCCTGCAGGGACGAGGCGAAGCATATGCGGAGGACTCTCGAAACCGTCGCAGCCCAGTCGATTGCTCCGGCGTTGTGGGTGGTGGTCGACGATGGCTCGAACGACGAAACACCCGAGATCCTGGCAGAATACGCGAGACGCCTCAGTTATTTACGCGTGGTTCGGCGTTCTGATCGAGGTAAGCGCGCCGTAGGGTCGGGCGTCATCGAAGCATTCTACTCAGGCTTGGAGACGGTTAACCTCGACGATTTCGACTACCTCTGCAAGTTGGATATGGATCTCGAGTTGCCAACTAAGTACTTTGAGATCCTGATTGAGAAGATGGAGGCTGAGCCTCGCTTGGGGACCTGCTCGGGCAAGCCCTGGTTCCGACCCCGGGGCCGAGGGCTGACCCCTGAGGTGTGCGGCGATGAGATGTCAGTGGGCATGACGAAGTTCTATCGGGTCAGATGCTTCCGTGAGATCGGAGGGTTCGTCCGCCAGGTCATGTGGGACGGGATCGACTGCCACCGGGCCCGCATGCTGGGATGGATGGCGACGGCATTCAACGACGAGCAGCTTCGTTTCGTCCACCTGCGACCCATGGGCTCGAGTGAGAAGGGGATTCACACAGGCCGCGTGCGCGGTGGGTTCGGGCAGTACTTCATGGGCACCGACCCGCTGTTCCTGCTCGCAAGTGCCATCTTTCGGCTGCCCCGACATCCGGCCGTGACCGGAAGCCTCGCCACCGTGTGGGGCTACCTCTCCAGCGCGGCCCGGCGCCTTCCACGCTACGATGACCGAGACTTTCGGCGCTTCCTTCGGAGCTACCAGCGATGGTCTTTGCTGCTCGGGAAGAAGCGCGCCATCGCGCGGATCACAGTCGAGCGCGAGGCGATGTGGCAGGAGCGCCAAGTGAGCACCGCCGTGGCGTTCCCATCCTCTGCAGGCCGGGGTGGGCGGCCGTGAACTCGGCCCAGGTCCGGTTCGGGCGGGTGTGTGTCGACGCTGTCGATCATGCCCAGGCTCTGGTCGCCATCGAAAATCTGGTCGCTGCCCGACGCGGTGGGGCGGTATACACTCCCAATGTCGACCACGTCGTGCTGGCAGAGCAACTTCCCGAGTTCGCAGAAGCATATGCCCGCGCCGACCTATCGCTGTGCGATAGCCAGCCACTTCGATGGATATCGCCGCTCTTCGGGCCGGCCATTCCGGAACGCGTTGCCGGCTCTGACTTCTTCCTGCCGCTCATGAGGCTTGCCAGCAAGCGGGAATGGCGCGTGTTCCTCCTCGGTGGAGGGCCGGGCGTGGTGGAGGAGGGTGCGGAACGGCTTGCGCGCGAGGAGGGAGTGACGATCGCAGGCACGGCGGCTCCTACCATTGGTCTCACCGCCGAGGCGGGCGAGGAGGCCCTCGTGGCGCTGATCGCGAAGGCGAGGCCAGATCTCATCGTGACCCTGCTCGGCGCGCCCAAGGGCGAGTTGTGGATCAATCGCGTACGCGAGCGGCTACGCCCGGCCGTGGCCGTGCAGCTGGGCGCGAGCCTGGATTTCTACCTGGGGCGCGTACGGCGCGCGCCCGTCTGGATGCGGCAGGCTGGCCTGGAGTGGCTCTTCCGACTCATTCAGGAGCCTCGGCGGCTTGCGCACCGCTACCTCGTGCGGGGGCCGAAGTCCTTGCTGATCCTCGCGAGCACGTGGCACTCGCGTCGGCGCGCGGGCGTCCCGGGTCCCAACGACACCGGTGAAGCATTGTGACAGTGAGGCGCAGCGAGCTAGTGAGAACCGAAATGAAATGTCGCCACAGTGGGGTGCGGCTTCATAGAGGACCACTATGTTCAGTCGATGCAGGGCTATCCCTCGCTCCGGCGAAGGGGCGAGGGCTCAGGCTCTCCGCTAGCCCGTGAGCTTACTCAGCGAATGTGCACAGACAATTTGGAGGGCCCTTAGGCAGGGCCGGATTGACCGCGTGCGTGCCGTCTGCGCCGACATCAACGGCGGCCCGGTTCAGCGAAGGGCTCACCAGCAGTGGGTCAGAGAGAGCGGCACGCCCTGGCTATCGAGGACGACGCGGCCGGATCTACCGACATGAGTCCTTCTACCGACCACACCGGCCGTCCGCAGTTCATCTGGTAAGGATCAGGGGGGCCTGCCAGCAAGCCGCTCGACAACGTTCCGGAAGCGAGGCGCCATCTGGATCTGCTTTTCATGATGCCGTTCCCGGCGAGCCCAGCAACCATTGGCGCTCAGCGCCGAATGGAGGGACTCATGATCGCGCTCGCGCGTCGCCACTCTGTGAGCGCGGTGTCGCTGGTGGACTCCTCCACGGACGCGACGGCCGCGGGACAGGCCATGCGCGCGTACTGCCGCGAGCTCGTGCTCGTGCCCACGCAGTGGAGGAGCAAGCTGGCGGTGCGCCTCCATCAACTGCGGCTGCTCCTTGCTCGCCCCAGCCTGGAGCGATACTTGTGGACCACCCCGGAGATGCAGAGGCAACTTGACCGGCTGTTGCTGGTCACGAGCTACGACGCCGTGTTCGTCGAGTTTCCATTTCTCGCACATTACAGCGTTCGGCACGCCCAGGCTGGCCGACCGCTGCCTCGCGTCCTTGTCGATGAGCATAACATCGAGCACGACCTGAGTCGGCGGCAGGCGGCGGTGAGCCACGGGGTACTGAGGAAACTTCACTACGCGGTCAACTGGCGGAAGGTCCGGCGCGAAGAGATCGACGCCTGGAACCGAGCAGACGGAGTGTTGTTCACGTCTGGTGAGGACCTTTCGCGGGCGATCGCGTTATGCCCTTCGATCAGGGCCAAGGTTGTTCCGAACGGCGTCGACCTGCAATATTTTCGTCCTCGCCCCGAGCACCGCAAACCCGATGGACGCTCAATCGTGTTCTTTGGAACGCTCGACTACTTTCCAAACCAGGATGGGATGCTGCACTTCCTTGCGGTGACCTGGCCTCTCCTGCAGCGAACTCATCCCGAGGCCCGGCTCAAGGTGATCGGGCCTCGCCCGACCCCTGAAGTCCTGCGCCACCGAGGCCCGCGTGTCGAAGTGACCGGGATGGTCGAGGACTTGCGCCCTCACCTGGCGGAGGCGGCGGCGATCATCGTCCCGCTCCGGGTCGGGGGCGGTACCCGCCTCAAGATTTTGGAGGCGATGGCTATGGGGAGGCCGATCGTTTCGACCACAGTGGGGGCTGAGGGGATCGTCGCGGTTCCAGGCCAGGACATTCTGATCGCCGACGATCCGGGCACTTTCGCGTCTGAGGTCGGCCGGCTCCTCGAGTCACCGGAACTCGGCGCGCGCATCGGTGCTAGCGCCCGATCGCTCGTCGAGCGCCGGTATTCCTGGGGATCGGTCGCGGATGAACTGGAACGCTTTCTCGTGGAGCTGCGCGACTCCCCCACGCCGGTACGCGATCTATGAACCAGGTCTGCGCGTGACGGACGTACCCGTCCGGTCACCGCGGGGGCAACGTACCCTTGCTCGCCCTGCGCCCCACTTGAATGCGTGGCCCTGATAGAAGGCTATTCAGCCGCCGCAGCCGCGCCGGACACCGACCGCGGTCGATGGACACGAACGGAGAGTCCCCTGCTCTTGTGTCGCGTGACCTCGCGGAGCGGTCGGGGGCGCGGCGTGGTATAGATGTAATCATTCGGTCCCGATCAGCCGCTAGACCAGGATGACAGGATGAGCAGCGGTGCTCCCGCTTACAGCCTCCTCATCGCGACCTACAACCGGCCAGATGTGTTGAGGCTATGCCTCAGCCTCGCCTCCGCGCAGACCGTGCCCCCGTTGCAGATGGTGGTCGTTGATGCAAGCGAAGGATGGGAGGCCTCCCGCGACGCCTGCCTCGAGACCGTGCACGCGGCCGGTTACCGGGGGGAGTTTGTCTACCAGAAGGCTGTCGAGCGGTCCTTAACCACTCAGCGCAACCAGGCCCTGCGCGTCGCCACCTCGGACATACTGTTCCTCTTTGACGACGACTCCCTGATGTACCCCGAGTGCGCCGAGCGCATCCTCGAGGTCTACGCCACTTTCCCCGGTGCGGCTGGCGTACGCGCGTCGGCGGCGCGATCCCCGCCAATAGCGCTTGACGGTGCTGGAGCTACCAAGCTGACCGGGCTGCAACCGGGTTCGAAGGCGGAGCGGCTGCTGAACTTGCCCGGAGCACGCTGGCTATTTGAGAAGGTGGCAATGCAGAACGTGGAGCAACACTTCATCCCTTATGAAGGGTGGAGCGAGTGGGCCATCCCGCCGTCGGAGTTGGAGCGGGTGGGCGCGGCGCCCGAGCGGCTGTTCCAGGGCTTCCTCATGACTTTCAGACGAAGCGCGATCGAGGGCCTGGTATTCGAGGAGGCCTTTACGGCCTACGCGGCGGGAGAGGATCTCGATTTTTCCTACCGCGCCGGGAAACGGGGCCCGCTCCTCGCGGCGAAAGGCGCCTTGGTGTACCACCACCAGGCTGCCCGCGGGCGCCTGGCGCGGGACGTCGTCATCACCCTCGGATTGCTGAACCAGGCCTACTGCCTTCGCAAGCACTCCGGCCCCAACCTGGCGGTTAACGTGCGGCGTTTCCGGATCCTAATGGTTCGCCGATTCTTCGCGGAAGCTGTGAAGGATCTCCTGTCGCGGAGGTGGACGCTGCCACAGGTCAGAGGCATGCTCAGGGCGGCTCGTGGGGCGCCAGGAGTCTTCGCTGCGGATCCCGCAGAGGCCGAAGGCCTCCACCAGGCCCGGCAACGCGCGTTGATCGGGTGATGGAGCCAACACATCGGACAATCGGATGGCCCACGTCGTTATTGTCACCCCGAGCTTCCGTTTCGATCTCGAACGATGCGAACTCCTCGCCGAAGGGGTCGCGCGCTTCGCCGCCAAAGAGTTCCGGCAGGTGGTGATCGTGCCCCGCATGGAGCTGGGACTCTTTCGTGACCGCGTCGGACGCTTCGGCGCAACCGTGCTCCCCGAGGAGGAGCTGTTGCCGTCGTGGCTGCTCAGGCTGCCGTTCAGCCGAAAGTGGCAACTCTCGCCGCGCGGCTGGCCGGTCCGCGGCTGGATCCGACAACAGGTAATGAAGATCGCGTTCGCGTGCCACTCGACGGCCGACGCTCTGCTGTTTGCCGACAGCGACACTTGCATCGTGCGTCCCGTGGACGGGAGCCTGCTGTTCCGCCCCGGCGGACGCGTTCGGCTGATTGCCGATCCCGCTGATGGCAACGTCCCGACGCACCACGCGTGGTACCAGGGAGCGGGGCGGCTCCTCGGGCTCCCTCCCGAGGATTACTCCGGTTTTGGCTTCATAGGGAACCTCGTGCCTTGGGTGCCGGATGTTGCGCGATCGATGGTGTGGCGCCTTCAGGAGGTGAACGGTGTCGACTGGAGGTGGTTGCTCCTGCACCAGCGGACCCTATCGGAGTACGTCCTCTACGGGGTCTTCGTTCAGAAGGTGCTCGGGTTCGATGCAGCTCGTCATCTCCCCGAGGCCCATAAGCAGGTGCTTGAGACATGGACGGACCAGCTCAGCGACGAGGGCCTTGTGCGCTTCTTCAGCACCATCGGTCCACAGCACGTTGCTGTTCACGTCCAGTCGAAAGTGCGGTACTCGCTCAGCCTATATGCCCGCGCGATCCGCAGCGTGTGGGAATCCGGATCCGCTGCGACTCAGGAAGCCGGGAGCGCCTCTACAGATGGGTGAGCTGGTCGTACCCGCCGGTGAACCGCGTAGAGGCGCGCGAGGATGAGCGGGCGTACCTTGCTCCGTGTGACGAAGACAACGACAGAGCGGACGAAGGCGTCGGCTGGGGGCACCGCGGCTCGGTGGGCGAAACGAGTCGATCGGCTCAAGAAGAGCGGCCTGTCGCGGCCCTACTCGCTGACCGGCCTCACCTGTCCCCCGGTGAATTAGGCGGCAAGAGAGGTCTAACCGCGTTCGCCCAAATCCGGTACGCGGCCCCCGTCAGGTGCCCGCCGTCGCGGGTGTTCTGCGCAGCGAGAAACCCGCTTCCGTCCGCGAGCCTCGGCCCTACATCGAGCCACGTCGCTCCCATGTTCTTCGAATACCGAGCCAAGAGCTCGTTCAGCTCCGCAATCTCATCGGCAAATTGCGCCCACCTGTCGCGAACCGGAAGGACCGCCTGCACGACGATGCGTGTCTCGGGGAGAGCCGACCTTAGTTCGGTGAGAAGCGCGCTGTACCTTGCCAACACGTCCTTCGGCGAAACACCGCGCTGCAGGTCGTTCATGCCTGCCAGGATGAACAGGACCTTTGGACGGAGCGCCACCACGTCCTCCGCCCGTGCGCGCAAGTCTTCGACGGTTTCGCCCGCGATGCCTCGGTTGGCAATCGGACGGCCGAGTAGCTCGGACCAGTTCGCGAACTCCGTGACGCTGTCGCCGAACATCACCACATCGGCCTTTTCGCCGGATATGGCCAGCTCGTGAAAGTGGTCGGCACGCATCACCTGTATTGGTGACCGAGTGGGATTGAGGCGAACGTAGATTCTACGGGCGCCCACCGTAACGAGGGATCCCGCTAGCACTACGTTCAACACTAAAGACATGATCAGCTTCTTTGACGAACTCATGGCCCTGGTGAAGCCCTTCCAGCCCTGCGCGGTCGTGGGGCACATTCGACGCGAGGCAAGAGAATCGCGCGCCGAGTCAGGGCATACCTACCTCGGGATACTGACCAGAATCAATTAACCATCTTGGGGGTGGTGTAGTGTAACTGCAGGCGCCGAACGATGAGCTGGAGGCTGCCATGCGGTCATCGCGGCGCCACTTGACGTGCGGGTACGGAGCCTGGGGGCGGCCGTGGAGTCGAACGCCATGGGCTATTGCGGCGATGCCCTGGTCTCGGTGGCTACCGGCTCGTCGCCAGACACGATTCAGAAGGCGCATAGGGAGATGGAACAAGGGGTCACGGCTTCCGACCGAACCCGGTGCGCCGGGGCAGGGGAGGCCAAGCATCAAAGATGACGGAGCCGGGTCCGGAGGCGGCGCCGGAACGCTTGGTAGACCAACTCACCCGCCGGTCTCGCCGCTGCCTTCGCTCCCCACGCGGGAGCGCTTCCCCGCTGGCGCTCCCTCGGCCGGCGCCATCTCCGCCGCGGCCTGGATCAGTGGATCCATAGGCCGCAGTCCGTTCCGCCCACAGAGGAGATGGCTCTCATGGTCCGCAACGCGTCTCAGACACCTTTGACGGTTCTGGCTCCTCTTCCCGCATGCCGGCGCGGCAGACCGCTCCTTCTCGCGAGGCCGTGTGGCTGTGCGCCAAGGATCGTTCCCACGCGTTGGTCGATGGTTTCCGCCCGACCCCGAGACTGGCTCCCCGGCCGATGTCCACGGGAAGGCTCGCTCGTGGTCGGCCGAGGTCATCGCCTCGGCCTCCGTCCACGGCGCTTCGATCCGCGACGCGGGTCAGATCACTAGTAGTGCTCTTGGGGAGCGCATGGGCAGGTCCCCCGTTAGCCGCGTCAACCGTTCCTTCGACGAGAAGGTGGAGGTGATGCGCCATACCGGTAAGCCGACGCGATCACACGGGAAACATGGAGCTCCGTCACTCGTGTTACTTCAAAAGGGGCTGACTCGATCATGGCACTCGCCGGGCGGCCGAGCTGATGCTAACCGTACACCAATTCCGCCTGTGTACGGGGCCGACCTCACAAACGAGCCAAGGTTGCGAGCCTATCGCTCCTGCGACGGTCATCGGCGAATGGCGGCGCTCAAGACCCGCCCAACATCGGAGAGTTGCCGGGACGCGGTCCCGTGGGCTCCCCTATCTGATGAGGTCACGTGTTAAAGCCTGACCGGTCGGAGCTCGACTACCTGGAGCTCTTAAGAAAGGCCAAGCGGCTTCCGCCGCCGACCGGTCAAAGGCTCAAGCTCGCTCTCCTGGGAGATGTCTCCACCCAACACCTGGTCCCCCTTCTGCGCGCGCTTTTCGCAAGCAACGGGGTGGAAGCCGAAGTCTACGAGGCAGGTTTCGACACCGTCGAGCTCGAGGCGCTCGATCCCGCCTCCGGTCTCTACGCCTTTGGCGCCGACGTGGTCGCCATTCTTCAGTCAAGCGTGAAGCTGAAGTCGATCTATTTCGCGTCGCAGGGCGATCGATCTGGCTTCGCCCACGAGAGGGCCACCCGGGTCGAGGAAGTCTGGAAAGCCATCCGGGCGCGCAGCGGTGCCCACATCGTACAAAGTACCTTCGTGCTCCCGTACGAGCGGCCGTTCGGAAACTATGGAGCCGAAGTCCCAGACACGGTTGTTGGGATGGTCAGCGAGGTGAACCGCGAGATCTGCCTCAGAGCGAGGGAGAACCCCGGTGTGCTCATCAACGATCTCGACTACCTGGCCGCCTGGGTGGGACGGCGCCATTTCATCGACGAGAAGCTCTGGACGCTTTCGAAATCGCTGTGTGCGCTCGAGCTGCTCCCTGATGTGGCTCAGAACATCGTAGACATCGCCTTGGCCGCTCGGGGGCGAGTGGCGAAATGCGTGATCCTCGACCTCGACAACACGCTGTGGGGCGGAGTGGTGGGAGACGATGGGCTCGAGGGGATCGAACTAGGGGAGAATGACGAATCCGGGGCTTTCCGCTCCTTCCAACTCTTCCTCCGTGAGCTTTCGCGACGGGGTATCATTCTGGCCGTGTGCAGCAAGAACGAAGACGCAGTAGCGCGCAGGGTCTTCCGCGAGCATCCCGGGATGGTGCTCCGGGAAGAGGACATTGCCGTCTTCGTAGCAAACTGGGAAGACAAAGCGACCAATATCCGGCGCATCCGTGACAAGCTCAATATCGGCCTCGACAGCATGGTATTCCTCGACGACAACCCGTTCGAGCGCAACCTGGTTCGGCAGATGGTTCCCGAGGTCATCGTCCCCGAGCTGCCCGAGGATCCCGGGCTCTTCGTGCGGGCCATCTCAGAGCTGAACCTCTTCGAGGCGGCTTCCCGCTCGGCTCTCGATGCACAACGAGGTGCGCTTTACCGAGACCAGGAGAAGCGCGAAGCGGAGCGCTCCCGCTTCGAGAATCTGGACGAATACTTGAAGTCGCTCGAGACGATGGCGCGCGTCGCTCGCTTCGAGCAGCCGGACCTCCCGCGCATCTCGCAGCTCCTCCAGCGAAGCAACCAGTTCAACCTTACCACCCGCCGTTACTCCGAGGCAGAGTGCGCCGGGATGATGCGGGACCTGGAGAATTGCTTTCCGTTCTCCATTACCGTCCGCGATCGCTTCGGTGACTTCGGACTCATCAATGTCGTCATCCTACGCCGGGCGGGTTCGGCGCTCGAGGTCGACACCTTCCTCATGAGCTGCCGGGTGTTGCAGAGGGGAGTCGAGCAGCTCGCGATGAACAAGGTTTTCGAGCTCGCGCGCCGGAGTGGTTGCGAGGCGGTGCTCGGGCGCTATATCCCGTCCGCGAAAAATGCAATGGTGAAGGACTTCTATCAGCGGTTCGGCTTCCACCAAGTGGCGACGACCCCGGGGGCGGAAGGTACCGCATGGAGGTTGGACGTGGACGAGTACGTTCCACGCGAGGTTCACATCGGGGAGGTGGCCGCCTTCGATCGAGGGGGCCCTTGATGACCAACGCCGAGGTCCACGAGAAGCTCACCGGCGTGTTCCGCAGCGTCTTCGACGACCCGGAGCTCACCATTGGAGAGACGACGACGGCAAAGGACGTCAGGGGCTGGGATTCAATCGCCCACGTGTCACTCATTGTCGCCGTTGAGAAGGCCTTCCGCGTCCGCTTCACCACGAAGGAGGTGCAGGCGCTCGCGAACGTCGGCGACTTCATCCGGCTCATCGAGAGGCGCCTCAAGTAAATGTCATTTCTTTCCGCGCCCTTCGTGCTGTTCCTGGGAGTGGCTGTGGCGGCGTTCGAGGTGTCACCCGCCCGCTTTCGACCCATGGTCCTGCTCTCCGCCTCGTACGTCTTCTACGCGAGCAACAGCCCGTCAAGCGCCTTGTTGCTCCTCGGGGTCACCCTTGTCGTGCACCGGGCGGCTCTCGCCATCGAGCGGAGCCGGACAGAAAGGGGCAAGCTGCGCCTCGTCGGCGCCGCCGTGGCCGCTCTCACCCTCCTGCTCGCGGGCTTCAAGCTCGCAAGCGCGCTCGGGCCTTGGTTCGGCCCAGGCCGGAATCGGATGCCGGAGGGCGTTGCGCTGCGAGTGCTCGTTCCCCTCGGGCTCTCCTATTACATCTTCAAGCTCATCGGCTACCTGCTCGACGTCTACTGGGAGAACCTCCCTGCCGAGCGCAGCGTCGTCGCGGTCGCGCTCTACGCCTCCTTCTTCCCGCAGATCGTGAGCGGGCCGATACAGCGAGCCGGCACCTTCTTCGACCAGCTGGGGCGGACCATCGAGCCTCAGCCGGCCTCGGTCGAGGCAGGCGCCCGGCGCATTCTCTTCGGGCTGGTCAAGAAGATCGCGGTGGCGGATCGGCTCGCCATCGTAGTGGACAGCATCCACGCCAAGCCGGGCGCGTACTCCTCGCTCGAGTTGCTCCTCGGAGCCTACCTTTTCGCCCTCCAGCTCTATGCCGATTTCTCGGGCCTGACGGACATCGCCATCGGGCTTGGCCAACTCTTCGGCTTCAAGGGGCCGGAGAACTTCGAGCTACCGTTCTTCTCCCGGAACCTGCAGGAGTACTGGCGCAGGTGGCACATGTCGCTTACCTCCTGGCTCGGCGACTATCTCTTCACGCCGCTGCGGATGGCGCTGCGCGACTTGGGGCGCCTTGGACTCGCCCTCGCCATAATCGTCAACATGGTCGCCATCGGTCTCTGGCACGGCATGGCCTGGACCTACGCGGCGTTCGGGCTTCTGCACGGAATCTTCATGGTGGTGTCGGTCTTGACCCTAAAGAGGCGGGATGCCTTTTTCGGAAGACACCCGCTGCTGTCGCGCGTGCGCAGGATAGCCGCCCCCATTGTCACCTTTCATCTGGTAGCACTTGCCCTGGTTGTCTTTCGTGCCAACTCGCTGGGGCACGCCCTCGAGTACCTCGCACACCTCATCCCTGCAGCCGGCGCCGGGATCCCCCTGACCCGGCTCGACCCTCGGCTCCTGAGTTTCAAGCCAGGTCTGCTCCTGGGCGTCCTCGTGCTGGCCGCCATCATCGAGTTCGTGAACTGGGCGATGCGCCAGCCGAACTGGTCGCAGCGATTCCTCGCCGCTCCGAGGGCCTTTCGCTGGGCACTTTACTACGGGATCATCTTCATGGTCCTTACCATCGGTAACTCGGGACAGCAGAAGTTCATTTATGCCCAGTTCTGATCCCGTTCCCGCTCCCCAAGGCATGCGACAGGTCTGGCTGCGGTTCCTCGCCTTCTGCCTTCCCCTGGCCCTCGGGTGGGCGGGGCTGGAGTGGGGCCTGGCGCGGATCCCCAACAGCTTTTCGGTGAAGCGGGAGGGGCTTCGGGCGCTTTCCAACGAGGTCGACACCGTCATCCTCGGTTCCTCCGAGGCGTTCTTCGGGATCTCACCTCACGGCCTGAGCGGCACGGCCTTCAACCTCTCCAACAGCGCCCAGACGCCGTACTACGACTACGAAATCATGAAGCGAGTGTTGCCGGAACTCCCGCGGCTGCGGCGTGTCATAATCCAATTCGATTACGTATCCTTGTACGCCGAGCTGTACGACCACACGGACAACTGGCGACAGTACGGCTACTACCAGGAGTGGCACATCCCGCTGCAGAGGCCGATCGACTATTGGGACGTGCGGCTGTTCAGCCGCGTCGGGCTGTACAAGACGTTGTCCGCCCTGTTGGAGTTTGGCAAGGGCTCTCGGATGAACTTCGCGCCGTGCGTGGACGACCGCGGTTGGTGCCAGGCCGCGGAGGATTGGAGCAGCCCGGGGCTGGGGGCCGACGATGCTCGGCGCATGCTCGACGGGCAACAATACAACATGCACGACGAGTACCTCCCCGCGAACGCGGCTATCCTGGAGCGCCTGATCGCGATGTTGCGAGGGCACGGCATCGAGGTCGCGATCGTCATCATGCCGGTCTACCCCAGTTACCAAACCGAGATGCACAATGCTAAGTGGGTACGAGCCCAGGGGATCGTGGAAGGCCTCGCCCACAAGTACGGAGCTCGGTACCTGAACTTCGAGCACGAGCCCCGACTGGCGGAAAAGGACTTCAACGACGTCAACCACCTGAGCGCCCACGGCGCCCACTACTTCTCCGAGATCCTCGATGCTGCTCTCGGACCCCCAAGGGTGGAGAAGGTGCGATCCGCCCCGGAACTCAGCGGGTCAAGCGGGGGCTGACGGCGCACGGGGGTCGAGTCCGCTGTTTCGGCTGGTTCGGCACTTGGCGCTGTTTCGTGACAGTCACCGACGGCAGCTCTGGTGAGGTCGCCGGAAAACCGGGGCGGTGCCCCCAACTCAGAGGTTTCTTTGTCTGAGTGGTCACTTCGCCGCGTCATTTAACAACCGGTGAACTCGGGCGACTCTTTGGGGTGACCGACTCCGCCCGGTCGTTCTTCCCAGATGTATGGTGGCGTGTTGTGGGGTCGGAAGGACGCTCACCCTCTTCTGCGCGATTTCGTTGTCGTCAGGACACGTCTAGACTCGCCGGTGTCCCAAGAGAGCGGGACACCGAGGTCGAGACTGCCCCCTGCGGGAGGCACCACTTAAGGACGAAAGATGACCGCAACGCTTCGATCGACGCTCCTTGCCATCGCTCGGCTAGGGAGCCTGGTGACGCTCGGGACGGCGCTTCTCTCGTGCTCACAAGATGCCGCCACGAACGCCGCGGCGCAGCAGGTCACAGTCAGCGTCCAGCCGCCGTCCGCTACCACGACCCCGACCAACTCGGTTCAGTTCGCCGCAGCAGTCACGGGGACTGCGGTGACATCCGTCACGTGGAGCGTGGCTGACACGGGTGGTGGTACCGTCGACGGCACGGGCCTGTACACGGCCCCGACCACCACAGGCACCTTTCACGTAGTAGCGACGAGTACCGCTGTGCCCACTATTTCGGGAACCGCCACCGTCTCAGTGACCACCCCGGGGTCCCTCGATGCGCTGCTCCCCGCAGACCGGCGCACGCTCTGGCAGCCCGGCGTCACCTACGCGGCCACGAGCGGTCCGACGGCGCCTGCCATGAGCCCTCCGCCCGGCTGGACTGGCGGCATCCCGAACCGAACGACCGTCTGCGCCACCCTGAGCCCGTCTGGCGGCGACGACACAACGGCCATCCAGAACGCGATCAACGCCTGTCCCGCCAATCAGGTGGTCAAGCTGAACGCGGGCACCTTCAGCATCACCAACTATGGCCTCTATATGAAGTCGTACGTGACCCTGCGCGGGTCCGGAGCCGGAACCACGACCCTGCACTCGGCAAACAACGGGTCCCTGGTCTGGTTCGGCACGACTTACCCCAGGTGGTGCGACCAGCGCAACCTGACCGCTGATGCGACCAAGGGAAACTACTCGACCACCGTTGCCAGCACGACCGGATTGCTCGTGGGAGAGGTCGTCGCCGTGGACGAGACTTACGACTCCACCCTCACCTGGTATAACGCCGCCCAAGGGCAGACCGACGACTACCTTGGCTACGGCGAGTGCCGGTGTGCTCACACCGACCGCACCTGCCAAGCCGACGAGGGGGCCGGGTGCTCGGCCTGCACCACGAATGCCTGCGCGCAGAACCAGTCTCGCCCCATCGGTCAGGCGATGGAGATCGCCTCCATCAGCGGCAACACGGTCACCTTCACTTCGCCCTTCCACCGCACCTACAGGACTGCCCACACCGCGCGTCTCGCGCGCCTCGGCGTCAGTAATACCCAGCCGGTCGGGCTCCCGGTCTCCTGGGCGGGCGTGGAAAACCTGACGGTCAGCAACGGCGGCGGCACCGACGACGGCGGGCCGCTCGTGTTCTCCATCGCCTCCTACGACTGGATAAAGAATGTCGAGAGCACCGGGTCAGACGCTAACGTGATCGCGTTCTGGGGCGCCTTCCGCTGCGAAGCGCGCGACTCCTACATCCACTCGACCACCGACCCGAACCCCGGCGGTGCAGGCTATGGGTTCGCCGTGGACAGTTACTCCGCCGACAACCTGCTCGAGAACAACATCTCGTGGAACTTCAACAAGGTGATGGTGATGCGGGCCTCCGGTGGGGGGAACGTGATCGCCTACAACTACATGACGGACGGCTGGGGAGCGGGGTACACGAACCTCGCCGAGGTCGGCATCAACGCCTCCCACATGACGACGCCGCACGAGGAGCTGTTCGAGGGGAACGAGAGCCACAACCAAGCGTCCGATACCACCTGGGGCAACTCGATCTACCTCGTCTTCTTTCGGAATCACCTGACCGGGCTGCGGATGTCCTACTCCCCGCTCTCGCTGACCGACCAGGGGAACCGCCGGATGGCCGAGGTCAACGACACCGACTACTCGTTCAGCTACGTCGGAAACGTACTCGGCTGCGACGTGACCCACACCTGCAACAACCTGCGTCCCGTTGACAGCAAGTGCTGGTGCTCCCAGTTGAGCCCGCCGATGCCCGGAGGTGCGACCGGGCAGAACCGGTGGGCGTATGAGCCCACTGCTGACAACGACACGGACGCGAAGATCTGGCAGTTCGAGTACGCGGGGGCGGCCACCCAGGCGACCATCCTCAGGATGGGGAACTGGAACTGGGGGACGAACGTCGGTCAACACTGGCAGGGTTTGGGGGGCGCCGGCACGCCGGACAACCCGCCGAACCCGCTTCCTGCCATTCCCAACTCCCTTTACCTCACGTCCAAGCCCTCCTTCTTCGGTTCTAATCCTTGGCCGTGGGTGGATCCGACCACGGGGACGACCTACGTTCTGCCGGCAAGGGCGCGCTTCGACGCAGGGACGCCGAATACCGTTCCCTGAAGCGTACCCGTCCGGCGGACCGCGTTAGGGTTTCATCGCTCACGCCGCGGGCATAGCCCGCGGCGTGAAGCGCGTCGCCCGACCGAGCAGGCGCAGCGAAGAGAGGAGCTGCTGGGCCTCCGGCTCTCTGGCGCTACGTGGGGGAGAGCTCGAGGGCCCGGCTCACCGGCCAGCCCGAGAGAGGGTGAGGGCGTCGCGGTCCTCCAGAGCGACCTTCGAAGTTGAGTAAGACCCGTGTGACCGACGGGCCCGCCCGCAAGGCTGAGGCCACGCGCGCATCCGATCGTCTCGATATGCTCCACCATGGTCGCTCTCCTCCTGCACGGGCCAGTGCTCGGCGTAGGCTAGACCCTGACGCCCAAGGAGAGCGGCCTCCTCATCCCATCTGTACGAGGTCACGCCCACGCCTCCACGAGGGGGCTCCAGGCCACGCGCCCGCCAGTGGTGGAAGCGGGCCTCCTCGTTGCGCCTCATTTGATAGCGGCAGCGGGCGGCGATCTCCTGGGCGAGAGCGGCTGGCGAAGAAGCTCGGAGATCATGAAGCGCAGCATCGACGCGGAGAGCGCTGCTTTTTTCCCCCAGCCTCCGGCGCTCCCGCACCAGGAACCACAGCGCCATGAGGCTGGCGGTCATGTGGTGGTGCCAGCCTCGCCAAGCGCGCACCTCGTGGTGATCGAGGCCCACCTCGCCCTTGGCGTTCTCGAAAGCCTCCTCGACCAGGTGCCGCCTCGAGGCCGCCCGGACGAGCTCCTCGAGAGGCGTGTGCCTGGGCGCGTTGGACACGAACAGCCCACCGTTCCTGGCTACCGAGAGCCTCTATGGCGAGGAGCGTCTCCTCCTTGGGCTTTCCGTGGCGGCGGGTCTGGACGCGGACCGCCAGCGCCACCACCTCGATGGGCTCCTTCTGCCCGTCCCGAACCGTAAACCGCCTCCATTCGTGGATGTCGCGCCGCCGGAGGAAGTAGGAGACCCGGTGCCACGTCGGCGGTCGGCCTACCTTCGGCCGGGCCACCTTGCGCACCACCATCGTCGACGGCACCTCCAGTACGTAGCGCTCGCCGCGCTTGGCCAGCCGATCCCGAAACGCCGTCGATCTCCCAAACTCCGCGTCCCCGACGGTCCACCGGTGCGGCAGCCGAGGGGCGACCTGGCGCAACATCTCGTCGGCGAGCTCCCAGGGCTTCTTGAACGTTACCCTGGCCGGCACCTTCGCCTTGCGACGGCGCTCCTCGTCGAACGCCCCCGCGCGCGGCAGGTAGAGCCGCTCGTCGACCAGGGTGGAGGAGTCCTTGCCCGCGTAGGCGAGGAAGACCCCGAGCTGGCAGTTTTCCACCTTCCCGAGCCGTCCACACCACTGGCGCGCCACCCCCACCGACTCGGTGCCCTTCTTCGGCATCGCCGAGCCGTCCACCACCAGGGCGCCCTGCGGATCGCCGATCTCCTCACCGACCTCCTGCTGCAGGCGACCGAGAAGCGGTCGGTGGTCCCAGGGGCTCACCCCCACGAAGTGCTGCAACTGGCGGCGATCCGCCCCTTGCGCCAGCGCGATCGGCTCCACCGACTTGCGCTCCGTGCCCCCCAGCAGCCCCGAAACGAATGCGCCGAGCTGCTTCTCCCGCGAGGTCCAGCCGACCACCTCCTGGTACGGCTTCACGAACTCGACCAGCCTCTCCGCCAACGCCTCCACGTCTCGCGCTTCCACCCTGCCCACGTCCACCCTCTCGCCCACGCCCGACCTCCCGTGCACGTTTCACCGTGCAAGGAAGCCCATCACGCGAGGGATCGGCGTCAATTTCCGCGTCATCGCCTGATCGGAGTCGCAGCCAAGCCGCTGTGGGATCGATCGCTTCCGCTCCAAAACAGATCGCGCGTCACACCTGGAGTCCCCACTTCGCTACCAGTCAACCAACCCTCGTACAGATGGGATGAGGAGGCCGCTCTCCTTGGGCGTCAGGGGTTAGCCTACGCCGAGCACTGGCCCGTGCAGGAGGAGAGCGACCATGGTGGAGCATATCGAGACGATCGGATGCGATCTAGGGGACAGGGAGAGCGAGCTGTGCATCGTGTTGCCGAGCGGGGAGGTGGAGCGGCCGAGGCCGGTGAAGACCACGCGAGCGGCGATGCGAGCCTTTTTCGCGCGGCACCCGGCGCACGTGGTCATTGAGGTGGGGGCGCACTCGCGGTGGGTGAGCCACCTGCTGAAGGAGCTGGGGCACGAGGTGACGGTCGCGAACCCAAGGCGCGTGCAACTGATCTCACAGAACGACTCGAAGGACGACCGGGCGGACGCGGAGCTGCTGGCACGGCTCGGCAGGGCGGACAAGAAGCTCTTGGCGCCGGTAGAGCATCGCGGGAACCAGGCGCAAGCCGACCTAGCAGTGGCGAAGTCGCGCGATGCGCTGGTCCGCTGCTGGACGATGCTGGTGAACCACGCAAGAGGGTTGGCGCAGGGCGGCCAGGTCAAAAGGTTACTCTCAGCGAAGAGTTGAGTCCGTACAACCCTGACCGACCGCCAGCCATCAGGTTTGCGCGGGGGGAGACCTGCATGGCCATGCGCCGGTGGCGACGGCGAGCTTCCCGGTTACTGCCATCGCGAGAGCCATGAAGACACGGCACTCCATAAGATTTAGGCCCAGGTCACCGTAAGCCAGGATCATGACTGCGATGATCGCCGCCAGGCAGGCAACCGACGCGGTGCGATCCTCGGGGAGCAAGGCGAACCGGCATGACCGGACCGCGAGAAAGACAGTGACCGCGTGTGGCAGCCAAATCGCAGTGAATCCCAAAAGCCCTCCGAAGAGGAGCAGACCGAGGACGCTGTTGTGCGGCCAGGCGCGATATTCGGCATACGCCCTCGACATCTCCCCATTGTACATTACCTCGGTATACTCTTGGCCGAGTCCGATCCCAATCACGGGCCCCTCCCGAATAGACATGCTGATATTCCAATTCTCAATATCACGCCAGAGCGTTGAGAGATCGGTCGTTCCCGACACCGTCCGAAACGCGTTGAGGGGCGCAAAAAGCGAGGCACTGCTTCCCCAGCCCACAGCCACATATAAGGCAGCGATCGGTATAGCGAGGATAGCGGAACGCCTGATGCGCCGCTTCCAGGCCGTCTTGGGGTTCACCCTCCACATTACGGCTAAACTAATCAAAAGCATGATCCACGCGAGGCGCCGGCGATTTGCAACGATCCCGATGAGAACGGGCGGCAGGAACCAGAGCACTTGCCGGAGCGCAGGTCGACCGCGCTCGATGAGGGTCGAAAGCAGCAGGATCACCGAGACCGTGAAGAGGGCGGAGTCCGCGTGACTGGTCGCGAAATCGACCGGGCCGCCCGTGGCGCGTGGCGCAACGACGTACTGGACCCAAACAGCGAAGGCGGACCTCACCAGTGCCGCGAAGATGATCACGCGGCCCAGGATCGGGTGGTCGAGGGGTCCACGGAAAGCTGCGTTGAAGAGGAGAAATAACAGCGGCACCTGCAAGAGATTCCGGAGCTTCCACAGAGCGAGGTCGCCGCCTCTGAGCAGGCCGTTGACGTATATGAAGATCGTTCCCACCACATAAAGGAAGAGGAAATCTCTAAGGATCCGCGCGGTCGGCAACCGATTAGAGCCGTCGATTTGGGCCCCCGTGGCACCCCGAAATACGTGCACACCGAGGAGGAAGATTGCGATCCACTCAATCCCAGAAAGCCTCAGTGCGCTAGCGTTCTGCAGCCATTCGCCCAACGCTACGAACGGGGAATGCCAAAGGCCAGCCCCGTCAGCGGGACCGTCGACCGTAAGGAGGATGGCAAGTAGCGCGATCGCTGACCAACGAAGCGGCACGCGCACCGTCGCATACAGAATTGCGCCGATCAACGCTGGAAGCACGGCGTCGACCGGACTCGAGCCAAACACCGCGGCGGCAACCGTGACGAGGCCCACCCCCCCCAAAAACAACCACAGCGCAGCGGCGCCCATCGATCGCCGCAGCACGCCACTCCTTTCCGTGATTGAGATCGACACGATCTAAGGTTCGTCGGGGAGCCGGGGGGGGGGAGGCGGCCAGGGCCACGGTGGCGGCTGGAAGTAGGCAGTGTGGATCATAGTTACGTAGGTGATGTAAACCGCATTGAAGAGGAGGAGAAGGAGCGCCATCAATTGAACCGCCCGACGGGGGTTTCGGACGCCCGCGCACGCCATAGGAACCGCCACCGTCACGAGAATGATCGAGAGCATCGCGACCTTGTCCACGAGGTCTCCTCGCGTTCTCCGGCCGCCGCCAATGACCGGGCGACGGGGCCGGGCACTGAGCCAGGCCGTCCTTTCAGCGTCGGACCTTCATCAGTACTCTGATCCCAAGCTGTTCCACCTGCCAGTCCTCTAACACCGTCCCGCGGTGGAAATCGAGCGCCGCGCAGGTGAAGAACGCGAACGCTATGGCACCGAGGAGACCGGCGATCGCGACCTTGAACAGGCGCTTTCGGATCGGGCCGGTCGGCAGCTGCGGAGGGTGGATGACGCTGTAGCGATACTTGAAGGCGGCCTCCGCCGTGTCAATCTCCACCTGGGCCGCGGCTATGCGGTCCAGTAGGTAGCTGTGCTGCCGGAGCATATCCGTGAGCTGCGATCGGTCGTACTCGAGCCGAGGATCGTCCGCCAATATGGGGTCAAAGGATAGGCTTGATAAGTCGGGGTCCATCCGAAGGAGGGGCGGCGCGGGGGAGTGCTCAACTCCGCGCCGCTTGGCTTCGGCTTCGAGGCTGGCGATCTCGGCCCGGAGCGTCAGGATTTCCGGCAAGGGCGCGCTCGCCGCCTCCAGGTCCTTTCGTGTCTCCAGGATGCGGGGGTGTTCAGAAGCATAGACGTTCAGCTGTTCGCCCAATGTCAGCTGCAATTCCTGTATCCGGCGACGCTGAGCGTCCTCGAGCTCCGTGAGCGACCGTTCCTTCATCGCGATGGTAGCTTGAAGGCGGCGATCATCTTCGCTCGTTGTGGGGAGATCCGGGGTGACTGCTCGCACGGCGGGGCGCCGGGCACCACCCGATTTGGCGCGCAGCGTGCGCACCTCTTGCTCGAGCCGATCGGCGATCTCGGTGGCGCTCTTCTGAACGCGCGTGTCCTGCGCCTCGAGGATTCCGATGGTCTCGCGCACGGTGTTGATCTCCACGTTGTGGCGGGCGTCGAGGAAGCTCTGAATGGCGGCTTCAACGAAGTCATAAGCCAGCTGAGGATCGCTCGAGACGAAAGAAATCGTTACCGTGCCCTCCTGTCCCACGAAGACTAAGAGGTCGTTTTCGATCCCGTCCACGATGCCCTGGAGGAGTTCGTCCTCGTTGGGCGGTCGCCTGCCTAGCAGGGCGAGTATCCTGCTCCGGGCGTTCCCGATTGGCGAACGCGTAGCGAGGCGGCGCTGCACGAAGTTCGTCTGTTTGCACAACGCGACTAGGTTCTCACGCCGCATGACGACTTCACGTGCGGCCCGGAGAGGAATATCCCATTCCCGATTGATGGTGGGGTTGGCGAAGGTACCCATGATAGGGTTCCGCACCGCCAATATCGTGGCGTCGACTTGGTACTGGCGCGGCATGATGCGGAGCAGAACAGTCGTGGCGCTCATCACGATGAGGAAGCAGGCCAGAAAGAGCAACTTGTGCCGGGCCGCGGATCGAAGGACAAAAGCGATGACGTGGCCGAGCACCGCCTGGAAGTCGCGCTCCTCGGCCACGGGCGGGACGTCGGGGTGCGGGCGGCTTTCGGTACGCATGTGGGCCCCTCAGGAAATGGTAACACGTTCCATGATGCGCTGACGCTCGACGGCGATCAGCCGGGCCGCGCCTTCGGCCGGGGGATTCGGAGGAGGTCTTGGAACACCGCTAGGTCGTCGAGTCGGACTAGGCCGAGGGCGTAGGAGAACCCCGTGAAAGCGACCACGCAGAGCAAGACGCCCACGGGGAAGATGAGGGGGGGGAGCAGGCGGAACAGCAAGAGCGTGCCCGCCGCGCTGCCGAGGGCCCGCGCGGCGTCGACCAGGACGCCTCGTGAGAGCACACCCCGTCTAATCGTGATTATGGCCCCGGCGAAGACAACCGCCTCGCTGGCGCCGAACGCGATCACGACGGCGATTCCCCCATTCCCGGTCCGGGCCTGGAACACCGGGATAAGCAAGGCGTCCAAGGCGGTCGAGACCACGACGCTTATCATTTTGGCGACCGCGAGCCCGTGCGCACCACCGCACGCGTAAACAATATTGCCGAGCAGGATATCGGTGAAGAGTAGGAACAGCCCTGGGGCGAAGACCTGGAGGATGGTAGCGGCGGGGTCAAATCCACGCGATCCGTAGATAAGCCGCACCGCGAGGTGCGCGAACAGGTACGTTCCAGTTCCGGCCAGCGCTCCCAGCCAGAAGATCGTGCGCATCGCCGCACGGGCCTCGCGTCGAAGCGAGGGGAGAGAATCATGCGCTTGCCTGGAGAGGCGGGGGTAAGCAGCTGCGCCCAGTATGGTTGCGGGCGCCATGAGCGTGCCCAGGATGTTTCGGGCCGCGCCGAACCATCCCACCGCGGCTGCGGGTGCGAGCCTCGCGAGCAGGACTGTGTCCAGGTAGGGTTGGGTCCAGACAGCGGCGGTCATCGCCAGCATAGGGATCCCGCCCCTAACAATCTCGCGGGCGATGGGGAGCGAGGTTCGAAGCGAAGGGGCGCGCGCGTGGCGGTAAAGGCCCCACGCCAGCACCGCCGCGCCAACGCCGGCGATCGCCTGAGAAGTGATGACCCCGGAGAGGCCGGTCCCGAGCATAAGGGCCAGGAGCGTGACGGCCAGGAGAAGCGTCTTGTTCACGACAGATATCGTCGCGTCCAACCCCATCCGGTCCTGCGCGCGGAACACCATCCCGTAACCCTGGGCGAGGAAGAAGGGGAGCATCGCGACGATTAGGAAGAGGCTCAGTCCGGATACGCGCCACCCGTAGCCCATGGCCCAGGCCGCCACGCCTGCGGGAAGCAGAACGATGAGGGCGAAGCCAGCACGGAGCGCGAGAGCAGTTCCTAGCAGTTCCCCCGACCGCAGCGGCTGCGTGGCGATGCTTCGAATGAGGAAGGCGGGCTGCCCCCACTCCACGAAGACGTACGCGAAATTCGCAATGGTGGTGATAACAAAGAATCTCCCGTAGCCCTCCGCTCCCAGAAATCGCCCCAGTACAGCGCTGAGGACGATGGCAAGCGCCGTCGTGGCCACCTGGCCCAGGACGAGGTGGAACATATTGCGAGCTACCGTCAGCGAGGGAGCTTCGCGTTCCGGTTGCGTGACCGGTGGAACTTCAGTGGTATCCATCGGTTCTCGCTTACCCCTGCGGGGCGCGTAAGGCCTGTTAGACTGGTTATCAAGAAGCTGCGTGAAGAGGCGTGCTTGGGCTTTCTTCATCAAGAATCTGCGGATAGAGGTCTCGCTCGAGCACATGCTTACGGGCGGGTGGAAGTTGTAAGGGTTTAGGCTTAAGCCAGCGGAAACGCGGGGCTGGCACAGCGACTTCATCCCGAGATCGACAAGAGTGACAAACGGCAGCGGGCGCAAGAGCACCCGCACGAGGTGGGCTCGAGTTCTCCATTGCAGCTTCCTCCCCAATCATAGTCGGACCCAGCGCGTGAATGCGCCCGTGCGAGCGTACCCTGCACCGGTGAGCCCCGGCGGGGCTGTCTGCATCTGGTCGGCCGTCTGCATCTGGATGGTTTCGTGAAATGGGAGCGAACGTCCATGTCCTTGGCCTACCCGACTTGCGTCTGCTCGTTTGTGGGCTTCAGCGAGATTCTTGCGCAGAGGGCGACGGGAGTATCCGGACGGGGTGGTAGCAGTTTCGCGGATCGGGCTCCGGCGCCCTTGGGGCTCCCGAACCAGCGCTTGCCCATCGACCCAAGGCCGAGAGGATCGGCCGGAACGATCCCTGCCCGTGCGGCTCGGGACTCAAGTGCAAGAAATGCTGCCCGACCCCGGAGCGTCAACAGGCTGAAGGACCGGCGAAACCCGAGTCAGAAGGCGAAGGGTGTGTCGATGTCAAACGACAGGGTGAGAACAGCGCCATACTCGGACAGATCGGGGACGGGAGGGTAGGTGGACGACTGCCACGAGGCATATATACCCAGGTCCAACAAAGCCCACGAACTGAGGGCATACGACAGGCCCATCTCCAGGTCGCCCCGTCGCGTCCAGCCTGTCTGCGGCCAAGAGAGGGCGCCGACGACTCCCGCCCTGAGGACGGTGTTCAAGGCGAGCGGCCATCTTAGGTTGGCCCGCGCGACCGCCTGCCGCCAGGCCAAGCCGGTAAGGCGATCCACCGTCCCCCCGAAGGTGCCGACCAGCTCGGAGGAGAGCGCGCTCCTCCCGCCGTTGCGGGTCAGGCCCAGCTCACCGGCGGGCGCGATTTGGTGCGTCTCCTGGAACCCGCCGGGTTGCGTGGAACCGGTGATCGGAAAGCGAGAATCCAGCGCGACACCTCCAGCAGCGGCCCGCAGCTCCAGATCGGGCGCGATTTGGTGACTCCAGATTCCGAGCGCAGAGGCCCACGTCGAGGTCGTCCCGATCGCCGCGATGCGCTGTCTGAGAGCCGAGGCGCGGAGCCGGAGCTCATCGCGACGGGTCGCGCGCCAGCGGTACTCGGCGAAGGCTTCCTCTTCACGGGCGACGGGGTACAAGACTCGCGCCTCCGCATTGGTACCGCCGTCTGTGGCGGCGGCGCCAGAAAGCACGAGATCGCTACGCCGATCCGGGGAAACTCGGAGTCCCAGGCCGGACCGCACGTATTCTTGATCGAACGCCTCCGTAGTCGGAATCGTGCTGGGAGCGCGGGGCGCACCAGCGGTTGGAGTGCCGTTGCCCGTTCCTCCGACAGCCACAGTTCCGGCCCCATTGCCCCCGGCACCCGGGGCCTGGCTCCGGGCCTGCGTCAGGAGGTCGGTTCTCCCTGCTCCAGCACTTGCAAAGCCGTCCAACGACCAAACCGTCCCCGGCTCCACGTGAAGCCGGAGCTGCCCCTCCTGAAAAGTCTCGTACTGGACAGTAGGGCCCACATCGGAGCCTGTGAGTCGAAGCGCGTAGGCAGCAGAGAACGTAGTGCCGGAGCCTTTTAGCGTAAGCGCCAAATGGGGCACAGCGGTCAAATCAAGGGATTGTGCATTGGGGGAGACCCCTGGGTCCACGCGGGCGTGCGCCTCGGCGCCGATCCCCGCCTCGATTCGGGCATCGACCCCGAGCGCAACCGCGAGGACGAGCGGCAGCGCTGGCCCCATGACCTACTCCACCACGACCACATCGCCGGCGTGGAGGCGAAAGGAGGCGGCAGGTCTCTCGCCCGCAATTAGGGAGGCATAGCGAAACCGAATCCGGGTCGGCCCGGTCGACGTGCCAGTGCTACGCAGGACAAAGATTGAGTCGCGGTGAGCATAGTCCGTGAGTCCGCCGGCGACGGCAAGGGCGGCTAGGACACCCGCTCCGCGGTCGAGTTCGAACTGGCCTGGGTGAACCACCTCCCCGAGCACCTCGACATGCAGGGGTCTGAACTCCTCGACCGTCACCGTGACCACCGGATTCACGACGAACGCCTTGAGCTTCGTCTGGAGCCGCTGCGAGAGCTCGGTGGGCGTGGTTCCGGCCACGTCCACGTCCTGCAAGAACGGGAGTGAGATCTTCCCGTCGTCGCGCACTCGGGCGTGCGGGTTGGACATCGAGTCCTGGTTCCAAACGCGGACCGCTAGCAAGTCGCCAGGTGCGATATGGTACTCAGTCTCGGGAGCGACGGACGGGTAGTCCTCCACGGGGATGTAAGGCCCCCGAACGCTGGCACACGCCAGCGCCCCCGCCACTGCGACTAGCACCGTCACGATCCGACCGACGCCGTTCCGACGCATTGCCCGCAGCGTGAGAAATTGGTTTCGGTTCATGGTCGTCCTCGCGCCTGGCAGAAGGTTCGAACCTCGCGAAGTGGTACCGAACGACAGAGCATACCAGGCGCGAACGGCGCTCCACCGACTTTCCTTCGCCCGGATACGCGGGCTAACAAGGAAAGTCCTCTCCAGGCCTTCGTAGCCCATGTCCCACGAGCCAGGGATAGGTTCCCTCGCCAGGCCCCTTGCAAAACCGATCGTGCCGGGACCGAGTCCGTCGCCGATCGCCTACCCAGTGTCCCTTCATCGACTCCAATAACTACGCCACCAACTCTTTGTGACCGGTATGTACCATGGACCCGTGGCAAAACGCTTTCACCCCCATCGTTAAGAGGTGGCCAGCGCTGCGCATCGAGTTTGCTGTCCCCAGGATTCGCTGGAGTCGTCCCCCAAGAGTTGGCGTCGCCCGTCCGGGGTGTGAGGAGGTCGGGGGAGGCGACCGACAGCTCGGTTCCGACTGCCCTGAAACGCTGGGGGTTGGCGCGCGCTCACGTCTTCACGCTACCTCTGTGGACGAGGCAACGATACGCAGACGCCTGCGACTCTGGTAACCCTTGCTTGAATGGAATGACCTTCTCTTCTCGCGTTGTTCTCGCACCGCCGGTCGCCTTGCCGAGTGATACAAGGTCTTCAGGCCCCGGTCATAGCCAGTGGACGGTGAAATGTCCAAGCAACGACAATGTTCAAATTGCGGAGCTTCCCCCGTGTCCTGGACCCATACGGGGACCTGGCGCTCTGACGGTTGAATCTCTTGCTTCACGGCTGTAGGTTTCGGTTCCCTGGTGCACAATCCCAGCTAAGCTAGACGTGGTCTGTCCGACCGACCACTCGTGCACGTCTCCCATCCTGTCTTGGCTCGCATCGAACTCACAAGGACAGCGAACTCCGTTTGACGCACGACACGATCACCTTCCTAGGCAACTTCGGGACCCAGAACTTGGGAAACGAGTACACGCTCGCGGCCATCGTCCGGAGCGCTCGCGAGCGCCGGCCCCAAGCGAGGCTAGCCTGCGTCTGTCCCAACCCTGAAGACGTCTCGACGAGACACGGGGTCCAGGGGTTCCTCATCTCCTATCGCTACTCGAAGGAGTTCACGCGGAGAGCATGGCACCGAGCGTCGACCCGGCTTGTCAGGATTCTGCGGCGCCTGTTCGTCCGCGGGCCCCGTGAGATCTGGGGCCTCGCCCGAGCCTACCGCAGTCTTGCCGGAACGCGGATGCTGGTCATGACGGGAACCGGAATGCTCGGGGACTTCGGGATCGAACCGCTGGGTCTCCATTATGAGATCTTGAAGTGGGCGGCCCTTGCCAAGGCCCACGGGGCCAAGGTCCTGTTCGTTAGCGTCGGTGCCGGTCCGCTGGCCAAGCCCCTGAGCAGGCGGATCGTGAAGTGGGCACTGTCGATCGCTGACTACCGATCCTATCGCGATGAGTTCTCAAGGAGGTACCTCGCAGAGATCGGTTTCGACACGAAAAAGGATTTCGTCTACCCCGACATCGCGTTCGGCTTGCCGGTGGATGCCGCTTTGCCGCGTCTGCGTCGCACCCGCGTCGTCGGACTGGGTGTGATGGACTATTACGGAACGGAATCGGATCCACGGCGTGGCGAAGAGACATATCGGCAGTACTTGGAGAACCTCGCAAACTTCGTTTCCTGGCTGCTCGAGCGCGACTACACGGTCCACCTGCTCATCGGCGACGTAACCTACGATCGTTCCGGCAAGCAGGACTTGCTGAAGTTGCTCGAGAGGCGCCCCTCGCCAACGAAAGGGCGGATCGTCGACATACCGATCTCGTCCAACGAGGACTTGCTGAGGGCGATATCGGAAACCGGGTTCGTCGTGTCCGCGCGTTTCCACAACCTCGTCCTGGCGGTGATGCTCGGCAGACCGATCTTGGCCCTCGCTTACCATCCGAAGATCGTGGAGCTGATGTGCGGCCTGGGGCTCTCCGAGTACTGCCACGACATCGAGCGGTGGGACGCAGCGAGGTTGACCCGACAATTCCTCGGGCTGGAGCAGAATGCAGCCCTGATCGCATCGCGCGTGGAGCAAAGAGCGGCCGAGTGGCGCGAGGCGCTTGCTGAACAATACGACCGGATCTTCCCCTGGGAGGGGAGCGACGCCGCTCTCGACCGTTCGCCCCAACGCCGTGCCGTGGTAAGGAGGACATGAATGAGCAGAGGCGGGCACTTTCTGGAGAGAGCGGCCAGGGCTCGCGTGTTCGGCGGAACGCCCATGGGAAGGTACCTGCGCATCAACGAGGCCGTCTGGGCTCGACTCCCACCAAAGATCAGGACCCTGCGCCCCGTCGAGTCGTACGGCCGACTCCTTCATGCCCTAGTCCTCGCCCACGGCCGTCGCGAGATGTTCCACGGTACCTTCTTCTTCAGGAATCGTCCCGAACTGGAACTGATCTGCCGCCTGGCCGTTCAAAGGGGCACGACCGGCGAACAGGTCAAGCTGGCGGTCGTCGGCTGCAGCAACGGGGCGGAAGTTTATTCCATCGGGTGGACCATCCGGTCGGCCCACCCATCATTGAACCTGCTGGTCAACGCCGTCGACATCTCTCCCGAGGTAATCCAATCGGCCCGTGATGGCGTATATCCCCTGGGTGTGGACCGCCTGGTGAGGGAAGCGGTCCTCGCGCGCGTGACTCCGGAGGAGATGGACCGAATGTTTGAGGTAGCGGGGGGCGTGGCTCGGATCAGGCCCTGGCTCAAGGAGGGCATCGCCTGGCACCAAGCCGATGCAGCGGACCCGCGCCTGGCCGTATCGTTGGGCCTCCAGGACATCGTTATCGCCAATCGCCTTCTCTGTCACTTGGAGCCCGCAGTCGCCGATCGAGTGCTCCGCGCCATCGCCAGGCTGGTCGCACCTGGCGGGTACCTGTTCGTGTCGGGGGTCGATCTGGACGTCCGCATGGCTGTGGCTGAGTCACTCCGATGGAGTCCGGTGCTCGAGTCGATGCGGGAACTGCACGAAGGGGACATCTCTCTTCGGCTCGGGTGGCCCACCAAATACTGGGGCCTGGAACCCTTCGACGCGAAGCGGTCTGACTGGCAGAGGCGGTACGCGTCCGTGTTCCAAGTCGCGTGATCCCCGCCGAGCCACTGCTTGAGCGACGCGATTAGCCCGCCTTTGCCTGTGATGCCATCTGTGGAGGCCCCTGCTTCCACACCTCCCAGGGGGTCTGGCCGCGCGTGTACATGTCCTCGAGGAGTTGTTTCTCCTTGAAGGTGTCCATACACGCCCAGAACCCGTCATAAGAGTAGGACAGGAGCCGGCCCGCCACCGCCAGACGCTGGAAGGGCTCTTGGACCAACTCCTCGCCGGGATTGATCCACCGGAAGATCTCACTGCGGAAGATGAAGAACCCGCCGTTGATCCGCATACCCACGTCCTTCACATGCCGGATGGCTTTCACCTTTCCGCCGTCCTCAATCGAGACCAGGTGGAAGCTCGAGGTCGGCACCACGCCGACGAAGCAGCCCACCATCTCCGGGCGGCGAGCAAAAAAATCGATCTCTTCGGGGAGGGGCAGGTCCGATAGCCCGTCGCTGTAATTGGCGAGGAACATCTCCTCTCCGGCCAAGTGGGGCTCGACGGCCTTGAGCCGCTGGCCGATGTTGGCGTTCATCCCCGTGTCTACGAACGTGATCCTCCAGTCCTGGATGTCGCTACCGAGCAGCTCGACGGTCTTGCCGCCATCCTTCATGACGAAGTCGTTGGAGACGGTCTCGTCGTACTCGAGGAAGTACTTCTTGATCGCGTCCCCCTTGTACCCCAGGCAGAGGATGAACTCCTTGTGACCGAATTGCGCATAGTAGCGCATCAGGTGCCATAAAATCGGACGGTAACCGACCGGAACCATGGGCTTGGGGATAGACTCGGAGTACTCACGGAGCCGCATCCCGAGCCCACCGCAGAAAATCACGACCTTCATTGGTTGTCCTCCTTCTAGCGGGCTCGTGACCCTCAGGGCCTTTCCCTCACGATCAAAGCCGTCTCATACACTCATGCGGCGCCTTACTTCGGGCTCGACCTGGTCGAGGAGCTTCCACGCCGCATCCTTCACGGAAATCATCGATATCGGAAGCGGCCAGTGCAGGTCGAGGCGTGGGTCGGTGGGGTGTAGGCCGCCCTCAGCTCCGGGCGTGTAGAACTCCCCCATCAAGTAGGTCGTCTCCGTCGCGTCCTCGAGTGACTGGTATCCGTGGGCGAAACGTTCCGGCACGTAGAGCGCCCGGTGGTTGTCCGCGTTGAGCTCGACCGCTATGTGCCGCAGGTACGAGAGGCTTTCGGGCCTGAGGTCTATGATGATGTCGAGGATCGCGCCACGGGTGCACTTCACAAGTTTCGTTTCCGCCGCGGGAGGGAACTGGAAGTGCATCCCCCGCAACGTTCCCCTTCGCCTGTTGAAGGCTATGTTGGACTGGGCGATCGTCGGCTTAAGCCCATGCTCGGCCATCTCGCGCTGACAGAATGCCCGGGCGAAGAAGCCCCGATCATCTTCGCGCCGTTCAAGGTCAAGGAGGAAGGCCCCCTTCAGTTCGGTTTCGGTAAAAATCATGGTTCCCTACAGCGTGGACCCGCGGGCGGCGAGTCGAACCGCAACCCCGCTCAGTGGTTAGGCGAACACTCGGAATCAGGTCCCTTAGTTTAGTTTAGTTAGTTAGTTAAGTTAGACAATTTGATTGGCTGGCGCCATCCCGTCGAACGACAGAACACAGAAGGCGATCCCGAATTAGGGTCTGTCGCTAAAACGAGCGAAAGCACGGTCGAACTCGTGTCCGCGTGAGACCGGGAACTGATCTTGCATGTTCCGCTATAGACCCCAGTATAGTCCGTCTCCGTTTCGCTGGCTCGACTCCACGTGTCCCGCGATCGCGGCATCTCCGGAGATGCAAGCAGGGCAGGCGCACGGTCGGCCCTCGGTGGGGACGTAGCCCGCGGGCGACCTCAGCCGCGTCTGGTGCCCGAATGTCCCATCGGTAGGGGGCAGCGTGCGCGGTGGCGATGGTACCGTGGGCCCTCTTCGGCACCTGGTGATTACGCTCCGGATGAAGGGTTCTCAGATATCGGCGTGGCAGTCCGCTGCCGGGACGGCTCACCCCTCGAAGGATCGCTGGGCCGGCCTCCTCGCCGAGGTTCTGGTCTCGACGAACGCGGACCGCCTCCCGCTGCGCCGCAGGCGAGGGTCCTTCGGCGCCAGGAGCTGCGTCTGCCCTTTTGACGCTCGCGGCTCTATGGAGGAATCCGGCACGGAAGATGGGTCTGCTCGGAATGCAAGGGACCGCTCTGAATAACTCTTCCTCAGAGTAGCTATTGTTTGGTTCCCTCGCTCCCGACTTGGTCGGCCACATTTGGTACATCGAGCGCTGTTGCCATCTCACTAAGCAACTCGACTTGGTCGAATACCTTGCCGTGTACTGCCTCCGACGGAGC
>Ga0335069_10000236_pt1 | contig 96751 bp, 91 predicted proteins | sample Lox_Sample_11_FD_206714 | JGI IMG/M metagenome (GOLD analysis project Ga0335069, IMG submission 206714) | Soil microbial communities from Loxahatchee National Wildlife Refuge, Florida, United States - Lox_Sample_1.1 | ecosystem: Environmental > Terrestrial > Soil > Wetlands | place: USA... | reverse complement strand
GCGAGAAGATGGGCGTGGACGTCCGATGGCTGAAGGACATGGACGACGAGAACCTCGCGCTGCTGCGCTCGCAGGGCCTTGAACCGAATTACGGCTATCCGAAAGAAATAAAATAAGGGACGCCCGTGGGCATCCCTGTGAAAACTTCCGTTAAAAGAGGAGCGGGCTATCGATCGGCACCTTCTTCCAAGGATGTTTCATCCGCAACTTGAAAGCGGCGAATGGATCCTTCCCGGCCTCCCGCATCTTCTTGCGCTCCTTAGATCGCTGCCTTCGCCCACGCAACCGCTCCTCCATGACGTCGGGCGGAAGCGGCTTCCTGATGTCATCGAAACGTCGGTTATGGCTGCGATCATTCGGACAGACGGCGCATCGCCAATACTGGGATTTGAGCCGACCGATCTCATGAACAAGCAGCATGGGAGCCCGACAGCCCTTCGGGCATTCGTTTGGACGATAGTACACCCGCCACCGGGCGACCTTCGCCTCTTTAAGAACGCGGTCAAACACCGCAGGGCTTCGTCGGACGAACGGGCCTTTCGAATAGAGTTTCTCTCCCGAACGATCGACGATGATCACCCACGCAGAATCCTTGCCAACCCATCCTTCGCGGCGCTTCGTCGAACAAACCACCACCCGATAATCATTGCCTTCGACGATCTGCTTCAGCGGCGGAACATAGACGAAGCACATTTCGCCCGGCTCCTGATAGCTTCTTGATTTAGGCCGTATCAGACGGAAACCGCGGATAGCCGCGAACGTTTCCTCGACCCCTTGTTCGAAAAAATTCCTTTTGATAAGCTCTTCCCGAAATGGTCGGTACGCTTCTTCAAGTTTTGCGAAGTCCAATCCCTTCCTCCTCTCCGATATCAAGCGAACTGCCTCCTGTTATACTCCCTTGTTCAAAAAATTGCAAAGAAAAATAAAGGGTCCGCCGATTGGTGGACCCTGATGTGAGGATGATGACCGATACTGCGCTCTGCGCAGAAAACAGAAGGGATAATGTTTTATGTGCCGCTCACCGGGAGCGGTTGCTGAGGATATGGATGCTTTTAATGAATCTGTATTAATCTTACCACCGCTCGGGATAACACAAGCACTATCTGTGGATAATCTGTGATAGTCCCCTATCTGACCTTGAAAAACCTATGTTTTCCAAGCTTTATGAGTTCTCCACCCTTGAGGACAAGCGTGGCTCCGGGATCCTTTTCGGTCTTTCCGTTGAAATCGAATGCTCCCTGTTCGATAAGGCGCCGTCCCTCGCTTTTGCTTTTCGCGCCCGCGGCGACAACGAGATCGAGGGCCGTCATGGCACCCTTTTTCAGTTTCAGCTCGGGAACATCCGCCGGTACTTCCTTTTTGGAAAAAAGTTTTTCGAATTTTTCCCGGGCCGAAGACGCGGCAGCTGCGCCGTGATAGCGTTCGACGACGCTCGAGGCCAGCTCGATTTTAAGATCGCGCGGGTTCCTGCCGGCTGAAAGCGCCTTTCGTACCGCCGCGACATCGCTCATGGCTGCGCCGGTAACCGTCTCGAAATATTCGGCGATGAGATCATCGTTCAGCGACATGAGCCTTCCGAACTGCTCATCGGGGGCGTCGCTCACGTTCACGACGTTCCCCCAGCTCGTCGACATCTTCCGTCCGTCGAGGCCGATCACCATCTTGGTCGTCATGACGTCCTGCGGCTTTTGGCCGTAATACTCCTGGATCCTTCGGCCCGCAAGCATGTTGAAAAGCTGATCCGTACCGCCAAGTTCAAGGTCGGCCTTGATGGCGACCGAATCGTAACCCTGCATGAGCGGATAGAGGAATTCGCGAAGGCTTATTTCTTCGTGATTCTCCCAACGCCCTTTGAAATTCTTCCGCTCGATCATCTGCCGGACGCTGAAGGTTTCTGCGAGCTGTGAAATCTGCTGGAAGTCCAGCTTCTTGAGCCATTCGCTGTTATAGCGGACCTCGACCTTCTTCATGTCGAGGATCAGGCCGACCTGATCAAGATATCCCTTGAGGTTCTTCCTGACCTGCTCGTGGGAAAGGAACGGGCGCTTCTCAAGCTTGTCCGACGGATCCCCTATTTGCGCCGTGAAGTCACCGATGACCAGGACGATCTTGTGCCCCAAATCCTGAAATTCACGCAGCTTCCAAAGGACGACGGCACGGCCAATGTGGATTTTCGGACCCGTAGGATCGATGCCGTGTTTGACCCGAAGTTTCTTCGTGCCATTCATGGCAGCCCGAAGATGGCCCTCTTCGATGACCTCTTCGACGTTCCTCGAAAGCAGGTTTTTTACAGCATCCTCGCGCGTCATTGGCTTGATTCTACCACGATTTGAGGGGTAGCATGAAGGTAGATCCGCAAGACCCGGAGGTGACGATGGTGACCGAATTGACCGAGGTAGGCGATTGGACGCCTGAACTGATGTCGCCTGGCAGCGTTTACGTCCTTGAGAATGCCGGGAGGCAGGAGACGGAAGATGATCCGTATTGGGCGGTTCTTGCATGTCCTGAATGCGGCATGCTCGGACTCGTCAGGAAAAAACAGATTGCCGGGCTCTTTCCGGTCGTGTGCGGTTCGGACACGTGCCCCGCCCACTACTTCATCGACAACACCACGGTGAGACCCTGCAAACGAATGTGAAAAAGGCCTCGACGACCATCGTCGAGGCCTCTCCCATTTCTCGCGGCGCTTAGAGCTTCTTGATGATCTCGTCGATCACGCCGTAAGATTTCGCTTCGTCGGCGGAAAGCCAGAAGTCGCGCTCGGTATCGCGCTCGATCTTCGCAAGCGTCTGCCCGGTGTGCTTCGCGAGGATCTGATTCAGCCGCTGCTTGGTCTTCAGGATCTGCCGGGCCGAGATTTCGATCTCGGTCGCCTGTCCCCCGATCGAATCGACGGCGACCTGGTGAAGCAGGATCTCCGAATTCGGCAAGGCCAACCGCTTGCCCTTCTTCCCGGCCGCAAGCAGGAATGCCCCCATCGACGCGGCGACGCCGATCGAAATCGTCGAGACGTCCGCCTTCACGAACTGCATGGTGTCATAGATGGCCATACCCGCCGTGACCGAGCCGCCCGGGCTATTAATATAGAGGAGGATGTCCTTCTTCTGATCCTCGTGATCGAGGAAAAGGAGCTGGGCGATCACGGTGTTCGCCACCGCATCCGTAACCGGCCCGCCGAGAAAGATGATGCGTTCCTTGAGGAGACGCGAATAGATGTCATAGGCCCGCTCGCCATATTGCGACTTCTCGATGACCGTGGGAATGAGATATTGGTTTTCGTATTCCATGGATTTGGTTCTAGTGCTCTTTTGTATAAACATCTTCGGCCTTTTTAATTTCGGCTTTCGCCGCTGCGACGTCGTCCCATCCCTGAATTTCGACCTTCTTACCCTGAAGATCCTTGTACCGCTCGAAAAAGTGGGCTACCTCCTTCAGAAGATGCGGGGTGAATGCTTCGATGTCCTTGATGCTCTTGATCTTGTCGAACCGCGGATTCTTATCCTGCACCGCAAGGATTTTCGCATCGGGATCGCCCGAATCGATCATCTTCAGCATGCCGATCGGCCGGACTGCGACAAGGCATCCGACCGGCAGCGGATCGCTCCCGATCACCAGCGCATCAAGATGATCGCCGTCTTCGGATCGCGTGGCAGGGATGAACCCGTAATCAAGCGGATAATGAAACGGCGAATAGAGAACTCGATCAAGCTTGATGACGCCGAGCTCTTCGTCGAACTCATACTTGTTATTACTCCCTTTCGGGATTTCGATAACAACATTCACCACGTCCGGCGCCTTCTCACCGATCGGTATCAGTTCCCAGGGATTGTTATGCATGTTCGTATTGATTGATTGTAGATTGGCCGTCTTATAATGCAATGTCCTCGCGCTCACCGTCTTCCTGAGGCGGTATTTGACCAGAATCAGCCTCATCTGTCAAGCCCGCGATTCCCCCTTCCTGAACCGATTCAGGATCAGTCTGCGACCGCACGTCGATCTTCCATCCGGTAAGCTTCGCGGCGAGCCGAACGTTCTGGCCTCCTTTGCCGATCGCCAAACTCAGTTGGTTCTCGGGGACGAATGCCCTCGCCTCTCGGCGCGGCATGATCTCAACGCCGTCAACCTTCGCCGGCGAAAGCGCGTTCGCGATGAACTTCTCGGGCTCCTCGGACCATTCGACGATGTCGATCTTCTCATTGCCGAGCTCGTTGTTCACCGCCATGACGCGTGTTCCCCGCTGGCCGACGAGAGCGCCGACAGGATCAACGCCTTCGGCCTTCGAAGCCGCGGCGATCTTGGTTCGATTGCCGGGCTCGCGGGCGATCGACTTCACCTCGATTGCGTCTTCCATCAGTTCGGGAACCTCCATGCGGAACAGCTCCACGACAAATTTAGGATGGGACCGGGAGAGGATGATGCCAGGCAAGCGCGTATCCTCTTGGACGGCAAGAACCAGGAATCGCAACCGCTCCCCTGAGCGGTAGTGCTCGCCCGGGATCGATTCGTTCGCGAACATCACGCCGATGGTGCGGCCGAGATCGATGAAGATGTTTCCCCGTTCAAAGCGCTGCACGACGCCGCTCACGATCTGCCCCTCACGACCCCGCCACTCGTTCAGAATCGAATCCCGCTCCGATTCGCGAAGCTTCTGCAGAATGACCTGCTTGGCCGTCTGTGCGGCGATGCGTCCAAAATCCTCGTGCGTCTCGAGCGGAAACGAAAGCTCATCGCCGAGCTCGACATCCTTCTTCGTCTTCCGAGCTTCCTCAATCATGATGTCTCGCTCCGCGTTGAATCGCGGAAGCTTCGGCTCTTCGCTTTCCGCCGCTTCGTTCTTCTCGGTCTCAACCCCTTCCTCGCCTTCTTCGACGAATCGAACCGTCGTCTCATCAACCACTTTCTTGATCTGCCAGAAGTGAAGCTCTCCGGTCTTCTGATCGATGCTGCACTTCACCACCTCTCCCCGCTCTCCGTATTCCTTTTTGTACGCAGCGGCGATCGACGACTCGATGACCTCCAAAACCTTCTCCGGTTCGAGTCCTTTCTCTTCGGAAACTTGTCGCAGCGCTTTTGATAGTTCTTTGATGTTTAACATTGTTTTTGTAAAAAAGGCCGCTTCGAAGCGGTCATTACCCTAATACTATAGAACAACAAGAAAGGTGTCAAGCGATGTTTTTGAAGTGCACGACGTCTGCTTTGTGCTCGCTCTTTATAAAAACCGAAATCGCGTCAATGCGCCAACCGATGTCGAAAACCAGGCTTGAATTCTTTAATGAATAAAAGCGGGCCATCCGTCTCATGTGTTGAATCTTTTTGAAGTTGATGCGATCGCTCGGCTTAAATATGTTCATCTGAGCAGAGTCACCGAAAGCCATGGTCTTCACTTCGCAAAAAATGAGCATCCCATCAATGGATCGAGCTATTATGTCTATCTCGCCAAATTTCTTCTTGAAGTTTCTTTCAATGATGACGTGCTTCGTTTTTAAGAGATATCTTAAAGCAATCTCTTCTCCGAGTCGTCCCAGTTTCCTATTTTCCATAAATGAATTAATTGATGTTTAGCGCTAAACACTCCAAAAATGAATTATGGGATGTTTAGCGACAAACATTCTGAAATTGTTTTTCAGTTTCATCTGTTTCTATAAATGATTTTTAGGATGTTTAGCGACAAACATCCTAAAATGAATTATTGGTTGTTTAGCGACAAACATTCGCTAATTATTTTATAAATGTTTCACGCTAAACAATTTTAAATGAATTAATGGATGTTTAGCGCTAAACATCGGAAAATGAATTATGGGTTGTTTAGCGACAAACATTCTGAAAAACATTTTTGTTTATCACTAGAGAAAATCTATGTTTATTGGATATTTTTATGATTTTTAATTCGGCAATTTTAATGATTTTTTAATGAAGTTTGCCGGAATATTTTTGCCGGATTTTTTGCCGGAATATTGTCATAATTTGCCGGATTTGACGCATAAAAATTTTTATCTTATGGTGTCAATTATGACAAATGAAAAATTAAGCGAATATAAAAGCAAGCTTGAAAAAGAGCGAGTGATGATCCTTGAAGAAATAAAAAGGAATGAAAAACCCGTCGACCTTGGTGTCGATGTTGTCCGCTTCGAAGAAGAGTCCGATATATCGGAAGAGGTTGGCAATCAAATGGCCATAACCGAAGATCTTAAAAAGCGCCTTTCTGATATAACTTCGGCTTTGGATAAGATATCGAAGGGGGTTTATGGAATTTGTGAAAAATGCGGGAAATCAATTGAAGCGGCCATATTGGAAATAGACCCGGAATCTCGGTTTTGCATAAACGATAAGCAAGGCAAGTAAGTCATTTAATAATTATTTAATGGCCATTCTGTTAAACATAACGAATGGCTAGAAAGCCTTCGAGGATCTTTTCTGCTGAATTAGAAGGGGTAGAGGCAAGAATCATCGAGGTGGAGGCCGACGTTCATGTCGGCCTTCATGATTTTTCAATTGTCGGTCTTGCCGATAAGTCGCTGAACGAGGCGAAGGAGCGGGTAAATTCCGCCATCAGAAACACAGGAATAAAATCCCCAAATCAAGAAAATCGAAAAATAATAATAAATTTGGCGCCGGCTGACTTTCGAAAGACTGGCTCACAATATGATCTGGCGATTGCCATAGGTTATTTAGCGGCAACAAACCAAATTAAGAAATTCGACGAAAGGACGTCCGTATTCATAGGCGAATTGGCGCTTGATGGCCGGTTAAGGGGAGTTTCGGGCGCCCTTAACATCGCTGAACGGGCCGCAAAGGAGCGTTTCAAATATCTCTTTCTTCCTTCAGAAAACGCAGCCGAAGCTTCGGTCATCGCAGGATTGACGGTCATACCTTTAGAAACACTCCGCGAGGCAATCGACGCCATCAATTCCTGGCCACCAACACCCGAGAAAGAAGTCCGCACAAAGAAAAAATTCATCAGCCGTACGGCTCCAGACTTTTCGGAGGTCAAGGGGCAGGAAACGGCGAAGCGCGCGCTTCTCGTTGCCCTGACTGGAGAACATAACATTTGCCTAATCGGACCGCCCGGCGTTGGGAAAAGTCTTCTCGCAAGCGCCTGCGTCGGCATCCTGCCTGAGCCGACCATCGAGGATTCGATCGAGATAACGAAAATCTGGAGCGCTGCGGGACTCAAGCCGAACGGCCTGATCGCATCGCTGCCATTCCGCGCGCCACACCATACGATTTCCCAAGTCGCACTCATCGGCGGGGGACAGGATCCCAAACCGGGGGAGATAAGCCTGGCCCATCGGGGCATCCTCTTTATCGACGAACTGCCGGAGTTCCGCAGGGGAGTAATCGAGGCGCTTCGCCAGCCGCTCGACGCGGGGCGGATGGAGGTCGTGCGTTCAAGAAGAAGGATCGCGTTCCCGGCAGGCTTCATGCTGATCGCCGCGATGAATCCTTGTCCCTGCGGGTATTACGGCGACAAGGAACGGTCATGCTCGTGCACGGCTTATGAAGTCGTGAAATATCAAAAAAGGATTTCTGGACCGCTCTTGGATCGAATCGACATGCGGATCGCAGTCGGAAGGGTTTCTTTGGAAATGTTACGAAGCCGAGACGCTGACGTGCGCCGCTCCGAAACTGAAACGCTTCGTTCCGAGGTAAAGCGAGGCAGGGAAATCCAACGTGCTCGGTTTTCGAAACGGAAAACGAATGCAAAAATGACTCCCGCGGAATTAAGAAATCACATCAAGCTTACGGCGCAGGCAGAGCGACTCCTTGAGTCAATCGAAGCATCCCTTCTCTCGCCGCGAAGCTTCTTCAAGATCCTAAAGGTCGCACGAACGATCGCGGACCTCGATCGAAGCGTCGAAGTTTCCGAAGGGCACCTAGCAGAGGCCTTCAGCTATAGGATGCCCGTCTTATAAGGCTTATTTGACGAAGGGATTATGCGCGCCGAGCACTTCGAAATGCAGATGGCACCCCGTCGCATCACCGGTTTCTCCCATGAGGCCGATTTCCTGGCCCTGCGTCACATAGTCGCCGATCTGCACGAGAACTTTCTCGAGGTGGGCATATCGGGTTTCGATGTTGTTCCCGAACGCATGCTGGATAAGGACGAAGTTTCCATAACCGCCATTCCATCCTCCGATCTGATTCGATTCGTCGGGGTCGGGAACGACGATGCCTGAGGCGGCCGCGTCAACCGGCGTGCCGCAGGAGTTGGCGATATCGACGGCGTTCTCGTGATGGAGGATACCCCAGTTATAGCCGACCGTCGGCATGATAAAGTTTTTATCAAAGTTCGGAAGGACGGGACCGCCTGCCTGCGTCGTGGTGATCGCGCTGTCAGTTCCTCCCGGAACCACGATCGACTGCCCAGATTCAAGTGAGTTGAAATTTACAGAAGCGTTGAACTGCGTTATTTTGTCTTGAGGAATCCCGAACGCTGCCGCGATCGAAGCGAGGGTGTCGCCGGGCTTCGTCTCGTAAATGACGCCGCTCGTCGGCAAAATCTTGAGGTCGACTCCCGCCTTGAGGGATCCCGCCTTGATGCCGGGATTGGCACTGAGGATCGTTTGAACCGAAACCCCGAAATAGGAAGCAATTTTCGAAAGGCTGTCGCCGTTCCGAACCGTGTAATCTATCAAACCCGTCCTGGCAACCGAAGGACCGATCGGCTGGCCGGGATCCTGAAGGGCTCCCTGATCGACGATGTCCGCAGGCATCTGAGCCGGCGCCAATTGCCCGCTTGATCCTGAGACGTCGGCGTCGGACACGAACGTGGCGAGCCCCTGATCGGTCAATGCGCCCGTTTCAGCTCCCTGGGCGGTGGCAATCAGGATGCCGGAAGCCGCGGAAGGATCAGCCGAAGGACCGCCGAAAACGCCCCGCTCAACGACTGTTCCCGTCTGAGGCAGAAATGCGAACCGGGTCACGAACAGGGTCCCAACCAAAAAAACAGCCACTGAAAGTGGTTTATACCTACTTTTAACTTTTACGACTAGGGTACTAATATGGTTATGTTACCACAATGACGAGCAGCAATCAAAATAGGGCAAATCCACCGATTTTCCCCATGAATCCGGCCCAGTCAGCCGCAGCGAAGGCTAAAAACGGGCCTCTTTTAATAGTGGCCGGCGCTGGGACCGGGAAAACCAAGACGCTCACGAGCCGGATCGTCCATCTTATCGAGTCAGGGATGAGCCCCGAACGAATCTGTGCCATCACTTTCACGAACAAGGCGGCAAAGGAGATGGCGAACCGGGTGAGCATTCCGGGACCCCTGATCAGCACCTTTCACTCCCTGGGCGCGAGGATCCTCAGAAAGGAGTGCCGGCTTCTTGGCCGCAGTCCGAATTTCGCCATCTTTGACGATCACGATTCGTTCGACCTGCTCAAAAAGGCGGTCAAGGCGGTCCTGCCCAAGCCCCCGAAAGAGGACGGGGCATTCGGCAACCGGCAGCGGCTGAACAAGAAGGAGACGCCGGCGTTTTTCGGGCAGAGGATTTCCGAGATCAAGAACAAAGACGGAGCCATCGACGAGCTGCGGGCCGCAACCGATGGGACCTCGAGGAATGTCGTGAAGGTTTACGAGCACTACGAGGCGGCACTCGCGCGCAATAACGCGTTCGACTTTGACGACCTGATCGAGAAGCCGGTCGCGATCTTCAGGCAGCATCCGAACGTGCTCAGAAAATATCAATCGATGTTCGACGCGATCCTGGTCGACGAATATCAGGACATCAACCCGAAGCAGTGCGAGTTCATCACGCTTCTCGCCGAAGGGCATCGCAACCTGAGCGTCGTAGGCGATGACGAGCAGACGATCTATAGCTGGCGCTACGCGAACATCAAGACGTTCCTCGACTTCGACAAGGTCTGGAAGGGCGCCTCGGTGCATTTTTTGGAAGAGAACTACCGCTCGACCGGGACGATCATCCGCGCGGCGGCCGGCGTCGTGAAGAACAACTCGTTCCGCACGCCGAAGAACCTCTGGACCAAGAATCCCGACGGCGAGCGCATCGCGCTCTTCGAGGCCTGGGGCGAGAACGAAGAGGCGGAATGGATCGCGCAGGAGATCGGCAAGCGGCGGGTACGCGACGACCTGCGGCGCGAGGAGCAGGGGAACCGCGGCGAACGGCAGGATGCGGCCGAAGAGATCGCCATCCTCTATCGCACGAACGCGCAGTCGCGCGCGATCGAACAGGCGCTCATCCGTCGCGACATTCCCTATCGCATTTTCGGCGGCCTCAAGTTCTATGAACGGCGCGAAGTGAAAGATGCGATGGCCGCATTGCGCTACATCTCGAACGACAAGGACGAGGTCGCGAAGGACCGGCTTGAGAAAAACCTCACGAAGCGCCGATTCGCCGAATTCCGCGCAAGGCTTATAAAATCGGCCTTCCAGGGCGGCCCGACCGCCGCGGACGACGGCGGTCCCGCGATCAAACCCGTCGACGCGCTCAAGCTTTTTCTTGAAACGTTCAACTACGTCGAATATCTTGAAGATAACTTCATCAACTCCGACGAGCGCGAAGAGAACATAGCGGAACTCGTTGCGTTTGCCGGAGAATTCGAATCGCTGCCGGACTTCCTCGAAAAGCTCAGCCTGCTTCAGGCGACCGACGACGTGAACGAACAGAAAAACCGGGGGGAGGAAGTGAGCCTTATGACCATTCATCTTGCGAAAGGACTCGAGTTCGATACGGTCTTCATCGCGGGAGCCGCCGAGGGACTCCTGCCGCACGGCCGCTCGCTCGACGACGACGCGTCGCTCGAAGAGGAGCGGCGACTGATGTATGTCGCAATGACGCGGGCGCGGAAGAACCTCGCAATCAGCTTTTATGGAATCCCGTCGCGGTTCATTTCGGAAATTCCCGAGGACTGCGTCACGTTCGCCGCGGGGAGCGCCTCGTCGTATGATGATGGTGACGGCACCCGCGGCCGGCGCGGCCTCGGCGCGGGCGACTCCGATGGTTTCGACGAATCTGAGGGGTTCGAAGAGCGTTCCGTATTTCTCGACTGATATGAAACGACTTGGCCAACACTTCCTTCGCAACGCCGCGGTCGCGGACAAGATCGCGTCCGCGCTTGGCGTCGGAGCGGGGGATGCCGTGATCGAAATCGGATCGGGACACGGCGAGCTCACGCGCCGCATCGTCAAAGCATCGGCGGGTGCGGCGAATATCACGGTCCTCGAAAAGGACGCGCGGCTTGCCGCCGCACTCGTACGCGACCTCCCCGCGGTGACCGTCAAGGAAGGCGACGCCCTCAGGCTTCTTCCTTCTGCCGTCAGCGAAATGGGCGGGGCCTCATGGAAGCTCGTCGGCAACATCCCTTATTACATCACCGGGAAGCTCCTGCGCCTCGTGAGCGAGCTTCCGCACAAGCCGGAACGGACCATCCTCATGGTGCAGGACGAGGTCGCCGAACGCCTCTCGGCCAAGCCTCCGCACATGAATCGGCTCGCGGCAAGCGTGCAGTTCTGGGCCGATGCGACGATCATCGCACGGGTTCCGAAAGGCGATTTTTCGCCGCCGCCCGAGGTTGATTCGGCCGTTGTCCTTCTCGCGCTCAGGGAAAACGATGGCGACGTCGGTCAGGATCGGTATTATTCCGCCGTCAGGGCCGTTTTCTCGCAACCGCGCAAGACGATTCTCAACAACGTGGCGGCTCACGCCGACAAATCGCGCGAATTTATCGAAAAAACGCTCGCCCAAGCAGGAATCAACGCCTCGGAGCGGCCGCAGGACCTTGCAATCGACAACGTTGCCACGATCGCAAAACTTTTTTTCTGATTTCAGCGCCCGGACATTCGGAATGATCGGAAAAATAAGCGTTTTGTGTGGATAAAGCCCTAATACAGAAGAGGAAGTCAGAGCTATAATAGAGGTAAATGATCGATGTCAAGAAATTGATCACCGGTTTCTTGATTTTGGCTGCCGCTGCGAGCGTATCGGCAGTCCTTGTGATGAATATCGGGGGCTCGGGGTCGGTCGCCGGAACAGACTCATCCGGCACGCTGGCCGCAAATGGACAAGCCGGATCACAAGAGTCACAGTCGCCCACCCAGACGCCCCTGCAGAATCAGAACGCGTTCCTTCCCGCCGTCGCAGTGGCAAACGGCGTCGAGGTGATTTCGGACGACGTTCCCACCACGAGCATTTCTCTTTCGGATGACAGCAATCTCACGAATGCGCTCGCCGAAACCTATCTGGACGGCGTGATATCGGCGAATCCGAACGGCGCGACGCCTGACGCGAACGGGAATCCGAACCTCGCCCAACCGGACATCAACGCCATCGCCATGCAGGTGGCGAACGCGACGGCGACGGCGGGCCTGCAGATTCCCGACTGGACCCTTGAGGCGAACATGCAGCCGATCAGGATCGCCACCTCGTCAAGCGGCGATGACATCGCGCAATACGGGAAGGCGCTGAACGACGTCCTCACCAAGCATTTCGTTTCGACGAACCTCAGCGAGGCCGTCGATTCGCTCGGAACCGATCCGGGCCAGATGGCGGCGATCAATACGCAGATTCAAGGATCGCTCGGCGACGTTCTCGCGTTGCGCGTTCCGAGCCAGCTTGCCGATTTCCATAAGAGCCTCGTAATGATGCTCGTGTATGAAAAGAATTCCCTTCAGCTCGCGGAAGGCGCGAATGCCGACCCGGTGAAGACGGGCATCATCTTCAAAGAGGAGCAGGCGAAATATCAGGCGGCGCTCCAGAACCTGCAGCTTCAGATGCAGAAGGCGAGCCAGGTCGGATTGTACTTCGGCAAGAATTCGAACGAGGACGTATCGGCTTCGATTTCCTTCGTCGACAACATCCTCGGCATCCACACGGCGCACGCGATCTTCGGACTCGGCGACATCACGTTCGACCCCAGCGTATTCGCGGAGATCGTCTTGCAGCATGTGAACGACATCATTTTGCAGATTCTTAAAAACGCCCTCACCGCCCTCGTCCAACAGCACGTGCTCAAATGGATCCAAGGCAGCGGCGCGCCGCGGTTCGTTCAGCAGTGGGGCGTTGCGCTCGTGCAGTCCTATACCCAGGGGGCGCTCAACTATCTGAACAGCAACTTCGCCTGCGTGAATCCATCAATCCTTCCGCAGATCCAGGTCACGCTGAGCACGTTCTATAACGTGAACGCGGGCAACAACTATTGCGCGGGGACGTTCACTGCGGCGCTTGGCGGCTATTCGCTCAGCCAGTTCTATCAGAATTTCTCGAACGGCGGATGGCTCGCGTTCGGCGTGAACGCCCTTCCTGTCAACAACTATTATCAAAGCCTTTATTTTCAGGCGCAGATCGCCGATCAGAATGCGCGGAACGCGCAGCTCGCCGCAACGACGCAGCTCACGTCATCGCAGGGATTTACGGGTGACGGCGTCTGCGCGGACGGGAGCGATCCGAAAAGCGGCTATCATCTCGAATGCCGAACGCCGTCGGGAGCGAACGCCTATCCGAACGGCGGATCGTGCAATGCCGGCGACACCCCTGTCTATGTCTCGAACGGCGGAAGCTGCGCCGACGGGTCGGAACCGAAGACCACGACCCCGGGCATCACAACCGGATACAGCCTGAGCTCGATCCTCGATTCGCCGATCAAGCTCATCACGTCGGCCGATGACATCGCCGGCCTGCTGAACGCCCTCACCGACTCGCTGCTCAACAGCCTCTCGAGCCTCGCGGTAAACACCGCGACTCAGGCGATCAACAGCGGCCTCTCGGGAACGAACCCCTCGTCGATCCAAAGCGGGGGAGCGACGGCGCCCGTCATTCCTCTCTCGTGCAATCCGACCGCGCAAAACACCTCGAGCTCCGTTTCGATCTTCGTATCGGCGAACGGCGGGAAGTCCGGCGCGAACGGCACGGTCAATTATTCGTGGGCGTCTTCTGACGGATCGACGGCCACCGGCTACGTCTTCAGTCACGCATTCGTCGCACCGGGAACCTATACGGTGACCCTGAGCGACACGACAGGTGACACGCCGGCAACCTGCACTGTGATCGTCACGCAATGAGATGAAGAAGTTTTTCACCAAGAAAGCCGGCCTGATCCTGACCGCCCTGACGGGAACGATGATCGCCCTTCCGCGCGGAACATGGGCGGCAAGTTCGAACCCGAGCATGGTCAACTGGTACACCAGTCCGGTTACGAGCGCCGTGCTTTTCATAAGCACCGCCATCAACAGCTTCCTCTTTCTGCTTGTCGACCTGAGTGCGCAGATCATCAACCTCGGCATTCACCTTGACGAAAGCGCGTTCAACTCCGCCACGGTCCAACAGGGGTTTTCGATAGCACTCGCCATCGCGAACCTCGGATTCGTCCTTGGGATCATCATCATAGCGATCGCGACCATCCTGCGCAGCGAAAGCTATGGCATCAAGCAATCCCTGTGGAAGCTCGTCCTCATGGCGATCCTTGTCAATTTCGGGCTTGTCATAACGGGACCGATCGTCGGCTTGGCCGATAATCTTTCGAATTATTTCGTTGGTGCCATGGGAGGGGACAATAACGTTGCAACGCTTATGGCCACCGACTTCGGAGTATCGAAATTCCAGGCTCCTCCGGACATTGTTCCCGCCCAGACGGCCGGCAACACCCAGCAGGCTTCGAATGACTGCGATCTGGATCCTGAAACGGCGCTCGTATGCAATGCTGCCGCCAATATGACGAAAGGCAACGACTCTTCGGGGGCGACGACGTTCATGCAGGCCGTCACCGCCGGTTTCTTTTCGACGATCTTTCTGGGCATCGTCGTCTTCACCCTGCTCATCGTCGGCATCATGCTCGTCGTTCGCTATGTCTATCTCGTATTCCTTCTCATCGTATTGCCACTTGCCTGGCTCACATGGATCTTCCCGAAGTTCGATTATTTCGCGAAGTGGTGGGGGCTGTTCATCAAATGGGCGCTTTTTCCCGCGCTCGTGACGTTCTTCCTGTATGTCGCCATGCTTTCGGCGGTCGCGCTCAACGGATCACCGACCGTTCCGGCTGCGAACATCGATGCGGCTGCCGTGCAAAACCCGAACAACCCCTATGCTGCAAGCGCCGCAAGCACCGCGCATGGCGGATGGACGCAGCAGGCCCTCAACGACATCGTGCTCGTCGGCCTCGCGCTCGGCGGCCTCTTTGCCGCGCAGGCCCTCTCGCTCGGAGGATCCGAAGCGGTCGTGAGCGGCGCGAAATGGGCCGGCGGCCAGGTGAAGGGATTCGCCGCGAAGCAGACCAAAAAAGCGGCTGTCCGGATCGGGAAACCGGCAGCAGACAAATTATCGAAAGGGCTCAAATCAAACCAGACGCTCGCCAAGATTCCTCTGATCGGCACCGTAGCCAACAAGGCAGGCCGCGCCATGGAACCTTATATCACGAACAGCAAGATGGTCGAAGAGGCAAAAAAACATGTCTCTGACAACCCCGAATCGATCAAGGAGGCCCTGAAGGGGAGGATGAGCATGGAGGAAACCCTGGCGCACATCTCGAAACTTCGCGAAAAGGGTAAGCTCGCGCCGGACACCATGGTACGCAACCAGACAGTTGGCGCATGGATGGATGCCAACCGGCCAGCCATCGAGCGATATGGATGGAAGCACGACCAGGAAGAGGCCGACAAGGCCATCGGTAACAACGCCGAGATGCGCGCAGCCATGCAGCCCGTTATCGAAGCAGAAGCCAAGGTTTCCAACGCCAAGAAATCAGGAAATGCCCAAGCTATCGAGGCGGCAATTCGTGAATTCGAGAATGTTCGCACCAAGGCGCAGCCCAAGATCGACGAGGAATCGGGCAAATTCGTCGACAAGCTGTTGAAGAGCGACATCGCTAAGGCAAACGTCAATGACGTTTTCGGGAAGGACGACTTCAAAACTCGGTCGTTGCTTAAAAACATGGCCCTGCGCCAACCTCATCTTCCCGCAAGCGCCATCTCTAAACTGAAGGGGGCTCAGCTTCAGACGTTTAACCGAGTCTATGACGACGTCATCCAAACGGAAATGTCTCAACGGGCGTTCTTCGTTAAGAGCGCGGAAAAGGCCCAGGCTATCAAGGAACAGGAAAATCAGATCGAAAGACTCACCAAGCAAATTGCCCAAACCGAAAGCGAGGCCGACAAGAAGGCCATCCAAACCCAGATCGACGCCGGGAAAGCTCAGATCGAAATTCTCAAGAAGGAGCAGGATGCGCTCAGGCAAACGATGACCCGGGAAGAGGAGAATCTCGAAACGGCACGCCGCGCCAGGAAACAGGCCTTCGACTACAACGCTGTCCTTCAGGATCCCGGAACGGGTACAACATCTGCGCCTCCCGCCTCTGCCGTCGAAGGTGGCGCTCACTCATAGATCATGACGACAATCAGCACAAACCAAGCCCTGGAGCGGTGGGACGCCCTCCCCGATGTCCTGCGAGAAGCCCTCGTCTCGGAAGCCGGTTCTGATTTCGTTTGGAAGACCTGCCAGCGAGAAAACGTTCCCGAAGAAAAAATTTATGTAGTCGCCAAGCTTGTCGGATGGGTCCTGATGGGATTCCTTCACCCCGAAGACCTCGCAGCAGAACTTGTCACACAAATCGCGCTCGACGCGAAGACGTCGGGCGATATTCAAAACGCCCTGAACGAAAGATTGTTCGCTCCGATCCGACAGGAGATCGACAAGATCTACAATCCGGCCGGCGCCGTACCGGTCGCGAGTCCTCTTGCAGGGAATGGCGCGCATCCGGCACCCCGCATGATGAACGACATCGTCCACGACGCCGTCCCCATGTCGACGCAGACCGCGTCGCTTATCCCGGGCAAGGCGGCGCCCGCGACCACGCCCGCACCCAAACCGTCCGTCACCGTGACCACCGCGACCCTTGATGCCGGCAAAACCGTGCTCAGTCAGATCAGCGGATCGCCCGCGATGCCGCCGAAACCTCAGGGAGGCAGTAGCGGTGGGGCGGGACAGCCGCAGGGAATGCAGCAGGGCAATCAACATGCCGTTGCCGCGGGACCTGCCGCAAAACCGGTCTCTGCCGTGCTCTCATCCATCGCGGGAAGCGGCGGACAGCCAGCCGCAAGCCCTTCGCCGTCGACGGGAACGAAGCCTTCGTTCGTAACGGCATCGTCGCTCATGTCGACGTCATCATCCAAGCCGTCGACGCCGGCATCGCCTGCGACCCCGCCGGCAAAGCCCGCATCGATTTCCGAGGCGGCAGCGGCGCTGTCGTCGACCGCAAAGGGCGCACCGCAGGCCGCGATGCCGGCTCCCGCGGCGCCGAAAGCGTCACCCTTCTCGCAGCCTGGCTGGTCGAAGATGACCTCGTCATCGGACGCGCACCCGTCGTCATCATCGCCATCGGACGCTCAGCCGGCTGCAGCCGCACCGCCTCCCGTCATGCTGCATCACGATGCGGAATTCTCGTCGATCGGCGCGAAGAACGATTTCCATCTTGCGCGTCCGGGCGGCGGCGCGGAAATCTCGCTCGAAGAAATCAAGCCGAAGGATGTCGTGAAGGCGGCCGTCCTCGAACTCGGATCGCTTGCGGGCGCATCCGCGAAGCCGGCTTCCGGCACGACCAAGCTGCCGCATTACAGCAATTTCAAAGAGACGCCGCCCATGCCGGGCGAGCGGACGGTTACCGAAATGACGACGGCAAAGCCGGGGACATCTGGCGTGCCTTCGGCCGCCTCGACGTCGAACGCGCCGAAGGTGCCCGTCGCCACGATCGGAGTCACCGAACGTCCCGCAGGCCCCACGCCGCCGCCGGCATCGCAACCTTCGGGTCCCACGCCGCCGCAATCGACGTCGCCTAAGGCGACGACCGCACCTGCGCCCACCTTTACGCCGCCAGCTACGCCCGTCTCGCCCCTCCCCCCGCTGCCACCCATGCCGCCGAAGCCGACTGTCATGCCAGGTGCTGCGAAAATGACGAGTGCGGCACCGACCGCACCCGTCGCACCCACGGCGCCCGTGGCACCTGCCACACCACCGCACGCGCCCGCGACGGCCGCAATGCCAACACCCGTCGCACCTGCGACACCGGTTGCGCCCGCGGCGCCGACCGCGACACCGAAGCCGCCGGCCCCTCCGACGCCCCAACCGAAGCTGACCAATCCGGCCGCCGGCCCTTCAAAGCCGATCCGGAAGGACTATACTTAAGGGATGCAGTTTCAGGTCCCGCAATTCATCGAGACCGACGACAAAGTCATAGGTCCGCTCTCGTTGCGCCAATTCGCCTTCGTGGGCGTCGCGTGCTTCATAAGCGCCTTCTTTTATTTCTTCGTTTCGTTCTGGCTTTTCATCATCGCCGCAGTCGTCCTCATCGGGTCGTCGCTCGCGCTTTCGTTCGTGAAGATCGAGGGCCGGCCGCTGCCGCAGGTCGTGCTTGCCGCCGTGAGCTATTATTGGAAGCCCCAGACCTACGTCTGGCAGCCCGAGCATCCGACGGTTTCGCTTCCGCAGAAAAAATCCGCACCGCCGTCATCTTCGCGGGCCGTCCTCCCGCCCAAAGCAACGCCGGCGCCGGTAGTCGCCGAGAAAAAGGAAAAGGGCATCTCACTGGACCAGATCGCCGATATCATCGCCGGATCGTCGCTTCATAAGAAGCTGCAAAGCGTCCAGACGGGCGAGGCGACCAAGAAGACCTCGGACCGGCAGTTCCTTGAGCGCAAAATGAACGAGCGCTATCACATTTTCACCCGTCCGACGGGGGACCGTGCGGCGGCGCGGCGCGTCGATTACCGCTGAGGTCCAGGGCCGGCCGGCGCTTCGCCGGATTCGCGATTCCATTGTAAAATAAGGACATGGCGGCACCTTCACGGCAGGATACCGGCAGCTCGCTCGACCTCGTCGACATCAAGGAAATCCGCGACGACGTGGTCGTCCTTAAGGACGGCAGCCTTCGCCAGATCATCCTGGTTGGCGGAGTGAACTTCGCGCTGAAGTCCGAAACCGAACAGACGATCATCACCCAGACCTATCAGACCTTTCTGAACTCCATCGACTTCCCGTTGCAGGTCCTGATCCATTCCCGCAAGGTGAACATCGACAAGTACGTCGAGACCCTTATGCGCCGCAAGCAGGTTGAGACGTCGCCGATCCTCCAGAGCCAGATCGACGAATACGCCGAGTTCATCAAGGGATTCGTCGCAAAGAACGCGATCATGGAAAAGATGTTCCTGGTCGTCGTCCCGTTCTATCCCCTGGGATCGGTCATCAAGAGCGCAAGCCAGGGCATCCTGGGCGGGCTCTTCGGCGGCGGCAAAAAAAACGGACCCGCCGCTGCTGCGGGATCGGAAGAACAGGCCGAGCAAGACTTCAAAGAGAACGTCGGCCAACTGAACCAGCGGGTCAACCAGGCCGTCACCGGCCTCCTTGCCATCGGGCTTGAGGCGACGGCGCTCGGCAACCAGGAGCTCGTCGAGCTTTTCTATAATTTCTATAATCCCCAGACCGTCGAACGGGGAACGGGAGCCGCGGCCGCCCGCGCCGATCAGCAATAATATAGAGGAGCCATGCCCGAAGAATCGGCCAATTTCAAGGATATCAAGAAGATCATCGCCCCCGCCGGCGCGCAGGTCTTTCCGAACTACCTGAAGATCGGCGACAAGCTCGCGAAGACGTTCTTCGTGCTGTCCTATCCGCGCTACCTTTCGACCGGATGGTTCGAGCCGCTCATCAACCTGCCGAACCTGTTCGACGTCTCGATCTATGTGAATCCGATCGATACCGGCGTGGCGCTCAAAAACCTGAGGAAGAAGGCCGGGCAACTCGAATCGCAGATCGCCGACGAGCAGGAGAAGGGGCTCGTGAGGAACCCGATGCTCGAGACCGCCGTCCAGGACATCGAGAACCTGCGCGACTCGCTGCAGCAGTCCGAAGAGAAGCTCTTCGACACGGGCGTCTATATCACGATCTATGCCGACAACGAGGACGAGCTCGTCAAGCTCGAAAGCAAGCTCACGAGCATGATGGAGGCGAAGCTCATCTATCTGAAGCCGGCGCTCTTCAGCCAGCTCGAAGGGCTGTTCTCGGTCCTGCCGCTCGACGCCGACAAGCTGCAGATCTACACGCCGATGAACACGGGGCCGATCTCGTCGTTCTTCCCGTTCGTCTCGGAGGACCTCTCGTCGAACGAAGGGATCATGTACGGCATCAACCTGCACAACAACAACCTCGTCATCTTCGACCGCTTCTCGCTCGAGAACGCGAACCAGGTGGTCTTCGCGAAATCGGGCGCCGGAAAATCGTACACGACGAAGCTCGAGATCATCCGCTCGCTCATGGCGGGCGTCGACATGGTGCTCGTGATCGATCCGGAAAACGAATACGAGCGCCTGGCGAAGACGTTCGGCGGCAGCATGTTCAACATCTCGCTCTCGTCCCACGAGCACATCAACCCGTTCGACGTACCGCTGATCCCCGAGAACGAATCGCCGTCGGACGTGCTGCGGTCGCATGTCGTGACGCTCGCAAGCCTCCTCAAGCTGATGCTCGGCGCGCTCACCCCCGAAGAGGACGCGCTCCTTGACCGGGCGATCACCGAGACCTATGCGTCGCGCGACATCGTGGCCGACGGGGACTTCGCCGGCAAGGAACCGCCGCTCTTGGGCGACCTCGAGACCGTCCTCCGCGGCATGGAAGGCGGCAAGGACCTCGCCGAGAAGCTCTATAAATACACCAAGGGGAGCTTTGCAGGATTCCTCAACCAGCCGACGAACATCGACGTCACGAACCGCCTCATCGTCTTCTCGATCCGCGACCTCGAAGAGGAGCTGCGCCCGATCGGCATGTTCCTCGTGCTGAACTTCATCTGGAGCCTGATCCGCGCGAAGCTTGCCAAGCGCCTGCTCTTCATCGACGAGGCATGGATCATGATGAAGAACGACGACAGCGCCAAATTCCTGCACGACCTCGTGAAGCGCGCCCGCAAATATTATCTCGGCATCTCGACCATCACGCAGGACGTCGAGGACTTCCTGCGCGCGCCCCTCGGCCGGCCGATCATCACGAACTCGTCGATCCAGCTGCTCCTCAAGCAGGCGCCGGCGACGATCGACATCGTCGCAAAGGCGTTCGACCTCACCGAGGCCGAAAAGAACTTCCTGCTCGGGGCCGAAGTGGGCACCGGCATCTTCTTCGCCGGCAAGCGGCACGTCGCGATCCAGATCGTCCCCTCCTATTTCGAGGACCAGATCATCACGACGAATCCCGAACAGCTGCTCGAGGAAAAGGCGCAGGGACTCTAGTTAACGGCTGCGAGCTATGGAAGAAAAACCCTTCGACACCCTCTGGATCGTCGCCCTGATCCTGCTCGCGGTTGCAAACGACGCGCTCGAGGTCGTATTCGACCTGTTCGCCGCAAGCGTCGTCGGCCTGCCCGGCGAAGCCATCATGGAGCCGATCAACTTGCTGTTCGACGGATTTTTCACCAGCGTCTTCGTCATCAAAGTCGGATTCGGCTGGCCGGCGATCCTGCAATTCATCGACGATGTCCTCCAGCTGTTCTTCATCCCCGGCCGCACGGCTGCCGTCCTCATCGGAATTCGTGCCGCCAATAATCCGAAATCTTTAGCCAGTAAGATTATTAGAAAGGGAGCGGCGCTCGAAGGAGGCGGGGAATTGGCTGCCGCCGAAGGAGCCGCCGAGAATGCCGCCACGGAAAAGCTCGCCGAAACGGCCGAGCAGCAGACCGTCCAGGCCGCCGAAGGCGCGCGGCCGGCCGGAGCGAGGCGCGGACAACGGGGCGTCGCACAGCAAGACGAACAGGGGGACGACCAGGAAAACGAATCGGACGAGCGGGAACGCGCCGCCGAAGAGGCGCTCACGCCTCCCGAGGAGCGGAATCCGGTCGAGGTCGCGCAGGAAGAGGAGTTCGAGCAGATGCCGGAACCCGAAAAGCCCGGGAACGAGAATCGTCCCGCACCCTGATCGCGATTTCATTTGGTACAATAAAGGTACGGATATGGCGAACCGCACTTTAGCGTTCATGTTTGGCGTCGCCGCTCTTCTTATTGCCGCGGCCTGCGGCTTCTTCGTTTCGGCATCGCGCGCCGATGCGGCAACCGGGCCGCAGTTCCTCATCACCTGGAAGGCGAATGGCAGCTATGTTCCGCCCAACTATCCGGGCAAGGCGCTGCCGACCTATGGATCCCGCATCACGGCGTCGATCGAGCTTCTCAGGGCCAACGGGACGCTTGCAAACCTTTCGGGTCAGACGATCTATTGGTATCTGAATGGCACGCTGCTGGGCGGCGGCGTCGGCGCGCAAACCATCTCGTTCCCGCCGTTCGGCCAGGCTCCGGGCTCGATGACGCTCGAAGTCGACCTTCCGAACTACAACGGCTCGTTCCTCATCCATTCGATCACGATCCCCATGGCGGGTCCGAAGGCCGTGATCGAGGCGCCCTATCCGAACGGACAATTTTCAGCGAATCCCTTCGTGCTTGCCGCCATTCCCTATTTCTTCAACACCTCGTCATCGGACAATCTTAGCTATTTCTGGAACATCAACGGCCAGACCGGTGGCAACGCCGAGAATCCGATGACGGCGCAGGTCACCCTGCCGAAAGGCACCGCGGCAGGAACCGCCATCAGCGCGTCGGTCCAGGTTTCGAATGGCGGCGATTCGACCCAGGCATCGGCTTCGGAAAATCTGACTTATCAGCCCTCCTTATAATCCGATGAAGGCGCTATCCATCATCTTTTCGGTCGCCGCCCTGATGGCGGCGGTCACCGTTCCCGGATCGGTGCGCGCCGCGGCCATCTCGGTTTCCCTCCCCTCCATCAACGGCGCAACGGATTCGTGCGCCAACCCCAACTCTTCGGACTGCAATCCCGGAAGCTTCATTAAAAGTTTCTATCAGTTTGCCCTCGCGATCGGCGGCCTTGCCGCGTTCGGCGCCATGGTCTTCGGCGGCATCAAGTATATGTCTTCCGGCGGCAATCCGTCGATGCAGAGCGAGGCGAAGGAATGGCTTTGGGGCGCCATCCTCGGCGTCGCGCTGCTCGCGGGAGCCTATCTCATCCTAAGCACGATCGATCCGGCGCTCACCACGCTCAACCTCCCCTCGCTCCAGGGAATTTCAACAAGCGGAAACCAGCAAGGCGGCGGATGCTCGGCGGCCTGCCCCCAGGGAACCGTCTGCACGAATGGAAGCTGCGAAAACGCGGCAGGCGCCGTATTTTGCGGCGGGCGCTCGACGGGACAATGCCCCCAGGGCCAGATCTGCGCGAACGACGGCGACTACGCCCATCCGAGCTATGCCTGCCATTCGACCAATCCGGCCGACTACACCTGCGGCGGCGATCCGCCGAACAGCCATTATGGAACCTGTGCGCCCAACCTGCATTGCGTGAACGTCGCCACCCAGGGAACGACACCCCAAACCGTGCACTATCTCTGCCAATAATATGAAACGCTATCTTTCAATCGTCATCGCCGTTGTCGCCGTCGCCATCCTCGCCGTGCTCATCCTTTATTTCTGGAAGAGCTTCTCACTGCAGAACATCGCGCCCAAACCGTCAGGAGGGCAGACGGGATCGCTGCCGGCCGCCACCGGCGGAGGATCACAGGGGGCATCGACCGGCAATGGTCAGGCCGGCGGCACCGCGACGGGAACGACCGGCAACGCCGGGACTCCCGCAACCGGTGCCGTGGCGGGCAGTTTCGGACCGTTGGCGAACGATCCCATCCTCGAATATCTTCCCACGGCAAGCGGTTCGGCGCTCGTGATCGAAACGAACGGCATCATCGGCCAGGTTTCAGGCGGCAAGGTCTCGGTGATCAGCTCTTCGACGGCAAGCGACGTCGTTGGCGGATCGTTTTCTGCGACCGGCAAGAAGGCGCTCATCGCCTTCGGCAACCCGTCGGCGCCTCAGACCGACCTCTTTGATGTCGCGACGGCGAAATGGACCCCGCTTACGCAGAAGATGCTCTCGCCCTCGTGGTCGCCGACCGACAACCGCGTCGCATACCTCACGGCGGCATCGACCGGCACCGAGCAGCTTTCGATCATGGATGCGTCGACGGGTAAGACCTCGCAGCTTCTTGCGCTGCATGCGAACGACCTCGCGCTTCAGTGGGTGTCCTCGGGAAAGTTCGCCCTTGCTGACCGGCCAAGCTTCCTCGATGCCGGATCCATCACCATGTTCGACAATGCGCAGGGGACCCTGTCCCCGGTAGTCACCGAAACGCCGGGGGCTGAAGCGCTTTGGAGCGGCGCCACGGGCCTTCTTTTTGCCGCGACGCAGTCCGGCCAAGGCGGATCGCTCCGGCTCGTCAACGCTTCGGGTTCGACGCTTGAAGCCCTGAACCTTGCGACCCTGCCCTCGAAATGCGCCTTCGCCCAGGCGAACACGGCATCGGGAACGTCGACCGTTTCCTACCTTGCCCTGTATTGCGGCATTCCTCGGGATGCGGCCGCATGGAATTCCGCGAGCCTTCCCGACGACTATAACGAGCGGGCGCTGTTCACCTCGGACGACATCTATCGCATCAACACGGCAACCGGGGCCATCGACGTGCTTTGGAGCGATCCCAGCCAGCATGTCGACGTTTCCGACATGAAAGTTGCCGGGACCGAGATCTATTTCATCGATCGGTATACAAAAAAGCTGTACGGGTTCGCCGTACAGCCATAGCTCCAAAAAATTCGCTGCCTATTCCGTTCCCGGTTCGGCTTCGGTGTCGGTCTCGGATGCGGGAACGGCCGGGCTTCCTTTTTCTGATCCGTCCGTAATCGGCTTGATGACAACGTAGCGCTCCTTGCCCATCCCCATGCTTTCGGTTCGCACTTCGGGATGGATGGCGAGCTCGACGTGCACCAGGCGGCGTTCGTAGGAGTTCATTGCGGGAAGCGACACCTCTTCTTTTGTCGCAAGCGCCTTTTTGGCGGCCGCGCGTGCGAGTTCCGCGATAAGGTTCTCGCGCTCCTGCCGATAGTTGTTCACGTCGAGAAAGATCGTCTCGGTCGCGTGCTTCTTGGCAACCATCTGAATCAGGTGGTTGATGCTTTCGACGATCGAGGGCAGGCTTTCGCGCATGAGGTTCTGGTCCTCATAGATGAAAAGCGACGCGTGCTTTTCCTGCGGCTTCACTTCCAGACGGTAATCCTTGAACCCGATGAGGTCGAACGTGGTTTTGATGAAGGTCTCCCAATCCATATATGCTGGTTACTATTCCATATTTTCCACACAAAATCAAGCGCCCGCAGCCGCATAAGGCGCCTTTTCGCCCGCGCTACGATCCGTATTTCTCCCGAAGCGTGCGGTTGACGAACACCTGCTGGATGCTTGCGAAGACCGAGGTGGTTATCCAATAGAGCGCCACGGCGGCGGGAAGGCTATAGAAGATGACGAGGGTGATCAGGGGGCCGATGAAGGACATCTGCCGGGCCATCCGCTCGGCGGGCGAAAGGACGTGGCCTTGCGGCGGCTTATAGATGGCAAGCCGCGCCTGGGCGTATTGGGCGGCTGCGGCGACGAGCAGCAGGATCAGGCTGGGATTCGCCAGGTTGACGATGCCGAGAAAGACCGTGTTGATGCCGCTTGGAACCGGCACGAACGAATAAAGGCCCGTGATGTGTCCCGTGCCAAGCCCCGAGCGCACGGCCCAATACAGGGCGATCATGATGGGAATCTGGATGATGAGCAGCAGAAAGCTCGAGAACGGATTGATGCCGTGCTCCTTGTAAAGCGCCATGAGCGCCGCGGACTGCTTCTGAATGTCGTCCTTGTGCGTCTCTTGAATCTTCTTCACGTGCGGCTGGATGCGCTGCATAAGCATCTGCTGCTTCGCACCGCGGTGAAAGAAGGGAAAAAGAACCACCCTGATGAGGATGGTGACGAGAATGATGGCGAATCCGAGGCTGTGGAGCGCAATCGTGTCATAAACATAGATCAGCAGATTGAGAACCGGCTGATAAAAAATGACTTGGTACCAATTCATGGAGTTATTTTCGCAATCATGTCCCTGAACTGCCGTCTCGTAAGGTCGTTCACCGCGGGACGCAGCGCGATGATGAGGTCATACCCCCGCCAGATCCGCTGGGGAACCGCCGTCCGCGCCTGGCGCTTCCAGAAATTCCTTCGAACAGCCGTCTTATGCACGCCTTTCGGAACAACGACGCCGATCCGCACATCGCTCCTTCCGTTTTGCTTCTTTTTCAGCGAGAAATAGCTGGTATGAAGCGATTGATACCCCCGCGCCCTGAATTCCGTACGCGGCAAGCGCGTCATGATGATCACCCCTAGACCGTCAGCTTCTTTCGGCCCTTCGCGCGGCGACGCGAAAGGACTTTTCGCCCCGTTGCCGTCCGTTGTCGATTTAAAAAACCGTGCGTTCGGCGGCGCTTTTTCTTTTTGGGGTTATACGTAAGCGACATGCCTATGATGGTACCAGGTTCGGAAAGAAAAGCAACCCCCGACCGGATCGCTCCGCGACGGTCAAAACGGCTTATGCACACATAATCCACAAAACGATTTCCGTCGTCGCTTTGACAAGAACAAGTGTTTCGATGAATAATGAACCAAACAAGAATCATTTCACCATGGACCTTGATCAAATGTGGCAATCGACACTTGGTGAGATGGAAGTCCAACTTTCGAAAGCGCATTTCGTTGCCTGGGTGAAGAACAGCAGGCTTATCGACAAGAAGGAGGGCACGCTCTATGTCGCCCTGCCGAATAATTTCGCAAAAGAGTGGGTTGAGAACAAATACCAGAAGAATCTTCTCGGCATCCTGCGGAATCTGGACAGTTCGGTGAAGAAGATCGAGTTCGTCGTCGGAGCCAAGGCGGCCGCCGTAGCCCGCGCAGTCCCTCAAAACACGACCGCGACGCTCGCAAAGGCCGAGGTCATGGACCTCGACTTCAAAACGGACCCTGAAACGAACCTTAACCCGAAATATACCCTCGCTTCGTTCGTGGTCGGCCCATCGAACGAGCTCGCGTTCGCAGCCGCAAGCGCCATCGTCGAGAATATCGGCAAAAAATACAACCCGTTCTTCATTTATGGAGGGGTTGGCCTTGGTAAGACGCACCTGATTCAGGCGATCGGCAACGAAATCCTCGTCAAACACCAGCGAAGGGTCCGTCCGAAATATGTCGCATCCGAGCAATACACCCGCGATATCGTCTGGGGCATCAGAAACGACCGCATCGAGAGCATCAAGAAGAAATACCGCGATGTCGACGTGCTGATCATCGACGACATTCAGTTCATCGGCGGCAAAGACAAGACCGAAGAGGAATTCTTCCACACCTTCAACGCCCTTTATGAGGGGAACAAGCAGATCATCATATCCTCTGATCGGCCCCCACAGTCGATTCCAACCCTCGAAGAGCGGCTTCGCTCCCGTTTTGAGGGCGGCCTTATCGCCGACATCGCCTATCCGGAATTTGAAACGCGGGTCGCCATCATCAAGGCAAAACTTCAGGAAACGAACCGGCAGCTTAGCGACCCCGTCATCGATATCATCGCTAAAAAGCTCCGCAAGAACATCCGCGAACTCGAGGGCATCCTTAAAAAAATCCTATTCTACGAAGAGCGGAAGCAGACTGAGATCACCGAGGATATTGCCGCGGAAATCATTGAAAAATCGACTCAAAACCTCACCAAGCGGGTCAGCGACGCACAGATTCTCAAGACGGTCGCGGAATTCTTCAATATCTCCGTCGAGGATCTTATGAGTCACAATCGGCGCAAAGAAATTGTCGAGCCGCGGCAGATCGCCATCTATCTTCTTCGGGATATCTCGGAACTTTCCTATCCGTATATTGGTGAAAAATTGGGGAGGGATCACACCACCGCGATCCATTCTTATGAAAAGATCAGTCATGAGGTCAATAGAAATCCAGGGTTGAATCAGAAGATATTAATGATTAAGGATATGATATTCAAGAGTTGATAACAGGATGCGTGAGAAAAAAATCAGATCTTAATCTTTAAAAATCAGTCGTTTCGAAATTATCCCCACAACGCAGTCCCTAATAGTCATAATAAAAATAAATTTCTTTATATCTTTGATATATTAAGATTACTGAAATGAAATTTATCGCGATCCGATCGAATATCAAAGAAGCCTTGTCGGTCATCGAGAGGGCGACGGGAGAAAATCAGAACCTTCCCATACTTAAAAACATCCTCATCGAGACGAACGACAAGGGAATATCTTTTTCAGCGACCAATCTTGAGATCGCGATCAATCACGCCGTCGTCGGAAAGGTCATCGAGAACGGCAAGACAACGGCGCCACTCAACCTTTTATCGGGTGTCATCGGGAGCATTCAGAGCGACCGCCTCAACTTCGAGAAAAAGGGAAACAACATCGAAATCACGACCGACAATTATAGTGCCACAATAAACGGCATGCCGGCTGATGACTTTCCGATCACGCCGAAGATAAAAACCGGGGGCGGCTATTTGGAAATAAAGGGCATTTTCCTCAAGGAGGCGATCCAGCAGGTAACCGTAGCTTCGCAGTTTTCCGACTTACGACCCGAACTGAACAGCATCTTTTTCGATTTTTCGATTGAAAACCTGAAGATGGCGTCGACCGACGGTTTTAGGCTGGCTGAAAAGACCCTATCCTCCAGTCTTTTTACCGCAAAGAATATGGATCCCTTTAAGGTCCTGGTTCCGCTTAAAACAGGCCTGGAAGCCTCGAGGATCCTTAAGGACGAGGAATTGGTGAGGATCACCATGGATGAGAACCAGATTCTTTTTAAAACCGAAAAAACCGAATTGGTTTCACGCCTCATCGACGGATCATTCCCCGACTATTCAGCGATTATTCCTCATGAATTTTCCACGGAAATAGCGGTTGAAAAGGAGGAATTGGCAAACGCCGTGAAGCTGTCGGGGATCTTTGGCCAAAAAAACAGCGAGATTAAGATCAAAGTGCACCAGAATAAGAAAGCCATCGAGATGAGTTCCGCAGATCAGGCGCTTGGTGAGAACGTCTACACCCTCCCCGCCAAGATAAAAGGTGAGATGATTGAAACGCACTTCAACTGGCGCTATCTCGCCGACCCTCTGAAAGCCATCAAGACAGACAGCATCTTTCTTGGCCTTCGGGAGGACGCGAACCCCGCGCTCATCAGATCGACAAGCGATACGTCGTATTTCTACGTTTTAAAACCCATCCTGAAGTCCTAGGGGCTATCCCTGCGTGCTGGTGCTCGAACCCGGGCCCTGCTGCTGGAGTATGCCGGGATTTCTCGAGACCCACGCCTGAAGATCGGTTTCCCAGTTGTGAAACTGGGGATCGCTCGCCGGGTTCGCGGGCGGCGGTCCGAGCGGATCGGTTTTGTTGACGTAATAAAGGATCGAATGAACCTGCCCGTTGACGAAGGCCTGTCCGGCAAGGATCGGTTTCGGTTCCGACGGCGGGTCGGGCGGCGTGAATGTGGTGTTGGGCACCATGGGGAGGGCCTGCTGCATGAATGCGCTCCAAATCGGAACGGCCGCAAGGATGCTTGAGCCGTTTTTCTTCATGGGTACGTTGTCGTTTCTTCCCGCCCAGACGCCGACGACGATCGATGGCGTGTATCCCATGGCCCACGCGTCGCGATAATCGTTCGAGGTACCCGTCTTGAGCGCTACGTCATAGCCGGGGAACACGGTGAGGTTTTGGCTGGCCTGGAAGAGCGGCGCGCGAGCGTTCGGGTCGGAAAGGATGTCGTTCACCAGGCGAACCGATTGGGTGTCGGCGACCGCGGACGTCTGGTCGCCGTAGGATTCGAGGGTGTTGCCGTTGTTGTCCTGGACCTGCAGCACCATCGTCTGGTTGTGTTTCGTGCCATCGTCGGCAAGAACCGAATAAGCCTCAGTGAGGTCGATAAGGTGGACGGCGCCGCCGCCAAGCACGAGCGAGAGGCCGTATTGGTTCGGTTGGGTGAGGGTCGTGATTCCGAAGTTGGCGACGTTCTGAAGCGCCGTCTGCTCGCCCACAAGATAAAGCATCTGTACGGCCGGGACGTTGACTGATTGGGCGAGCGCGTTGCGGATCGTCATCGGGCCCGCAAACGTCCCCTCGAAATCCTGGGGGTGGAAGCATTTCGCATTGGATGCCGTTGTGAAGTTCGGAATGGTCGGACACGAGGGATCGGTGCTGAACTCGGTGGGGACGTCGAAGAGGATCGTATCGGGCGTGTAGCCCATCTGGAAGCCGGTCATATAGACGAACGGCTTAAGCGACGATCCCGGCTGGCGGAGGCCCTGGGTCGCGACGTCGAAGTTGCCCTCGTTCGACGTGTCGAAATAGTCGGCCGATCCTACAAGCGCGAGAACCTGGCCGGTGACCGGATCCTGCGCCACAAGCGCGCCGTTGTTCGAGTCGTAGAGCTGCTTGTCGCGGGCCACACCCTGGGCAACCGCGGTTTCGGCCGCCTGCTGCATCGGCCAATTGAGGGTCGTCACGACCTTGAGACCGCCGCGGTCAACCATGTTCTCGCCATATTTCTGATAGAGGTACTGCTCGACGGCCATGACGAAGTGCGGCGCCTTGATGCCGCCGCCGATGCCGCTCGCGGACTGGGGTTGGAAGGTGATCTTATAGGCCAACGCGTCATTCAGCTGCTGCTTGGTGATTTTCCCCGCGGCATACATCTTCTGCAGGGTGAATTTCTGCCTGGCGAACAGCTCGTCGGTGTGACTGCCCCACGGCGAATAATAGGAGGGTGCTTGGGGAAGCGATGCGAGGAGCGCCGCCTGGGCAAGGTTGATCTGGGTCACCGGAACCCCGAAATAAGCCTCGCTCGCCGCCTCGACCCCTGCGATATTCGGACCATAAGGGACCTCGTTCAGGTAGAGGGCGAGAATCTGATCCTTTGAATAATAGTTGTTCAGCTTTACCGCCAGGACGAACTCTTTGAGCTTTCGGCTAAGGGTCTGATCGAGGGTGAGGAATGCGGTCCGCGCGAGCTGCTGCGTGATGGTTGAGCCGCCCTGAACGAAAGAGTGGTGGACGATGTCTTCATAGACGGCTCGAACGATCCCCTTCCAGTCGAAACCGGGTTCGTTATAAAAATTCTCATCTTCCAGTTCGACGGTCGCATCCTTGAGGGATTGCGGAATCTGATCATATGAAACGACCGTTCGTGTCGGGCCGTTGCTGATCTGATATAAAAGGACCGCCCCGGTGCGGTCATAGATTTTGGTGGACTGGCTGATCTGCTGGCTCGAGATTTCCTGGATGGTCGGAACCGTACTCGCAAAATAAAGGATGGCAACGAGAAGGATGCCGATGGCTCCCGCGATGACGATGCCTATGACTGCCGCGATACGAGACCACGAACGTCGGGCTTTTATGGGATAGTGCGAAGGCATGACCCAAGCCTCATTTTACCGCGTTTTACAATAAAAAACAGCGACAAGCGCCGTTTTTTATTTCAAACGCAGGGAATCCTAACCTTCGATAAGAGGGTCGGCTTCTTCTTCAACGCCAAGCTCCTCGGCACCCTCCTCTTCGCCGTCGAGTTCCTCGATGTCGTCCACTCCGGTGTCATCGCTGTCTTCGTCGCTTAATCCGCGAAACTCGAGCGCGAGCCTGAATAATTCCGTCGTCATGATGATTGTTGATCGCGACCTTTTCGTTAATTTTTAAAATCAGTATAGGGAAGTCTCGATGCGTGTCAATTACGGATGTGGATAAGTGCGGTCGCCGCATGCGATGATCGCGAGCGCGAGTGCGTCACTCGCATCATCGATCACTGAAAGGGCCGGTTTTTTGAGGATGAGGCGCACCATTTTAAGCACCGCCTTCTTGTCGGCTGCGCCATAACCCGTGACGCCGATCTTCACTTCGTTCGGTCCGTATTCCCTGATGCGTACGCCGCCCTCGCGTGCGGCAAGCAGGATGACCCCGCGGGCCTGCGCTACGGCGATCGCCGTCGTCCGGTTTTTCGAGAAGAAAAGCTTTTCGACCGCTATGACGTCGGGTTTGTGACGCCGGATCAGTCCGTCGATGCACGCCTTGATCTCGAAAAGCGCGTCGACGTCGTTCGAGCTTGAAACGGGCACGATGTCGGCTTTGATGAGGCGGGCTTCGTTGCCTTCCTGCCTGACGACCCCGAAGCCGACTCGTCGCGTGCCTGGATCGATGCCGAGAGCGATCATGATAAGGATAGGCGAACGATGATTAAATTTCGGTTAAATTCGCATTCGTGTAGACCTCCTGCACGTCGTCATTGTCATCAATAGCCTCAAGCAGGTTGATGAGCTGATTCCGTTCCGCTTCCGGAAGGTCTTGGGGGAATTTCGCGTTCCACCCCTCGGCTGTCTTTTCAAAGGCCCATTGGACGCTGCCTGATTCGGCCCACTTCCCGTTGTGTTCCTTGAGGATCAGCTTGATCTCCTGAATGGTCCGGTTGCGGTTGTCGGAAAGGGCCTCGATCATGATGGCCGAGCCGCCGGGACCATAGGCTTCGAAGAGCAGCTCGTCCATCGCCTTGGCTTCGGACGCTTTCTTGATGGCCCGCTCGATGGTGTCCGCCGGAACGCTTGCGGCCCTCGCCTTCGTGACCGCCGTACGGAGGCGCGGGTTGAAGTCGGGATTCTGCTCGGTTTTCGCCGCCGCCGAAATGGCTGCGAGCAGCTTCGAAAAGACCTTCCCGCGCTTCTTGTCGGTGACCTCCTTTTTGTGCTTGATGCCGGCCCAATGCGAGTGTCCTGACATGGTGGTGGTTTCGCTTGAATTATAATCCGGAAACCGAGAAAAAAAAGCCCGCCGCAGGTGCGACGGGTGGATTCTTTCGAATGCCTTCATTTCGATTCGGGAAACGCAGCCTTCACGGCCTCGTAAGCGCCGGGATACCATCGGGGATGGGCTGCGGAGTCGAAGACCGCTTTTCCGAAGTTGTCTCCGAACTGACGGCTCATGCATTTCCCGAGAGCGACGCCGGCCGCGAGGCCCAGGGGTGTCTGACCGTACGAACTGAACGATCCTGACCCGTGGCGGTCGTAGCTATAGGTCGAATCGCCGCCATATCCGGCAGCGTTCTCTGCGTCGCAGCTGCCGAGGAGCACGGGATCGCGGTTCGGCTGCAGCAGTTCGACCTTGAGTTCGACCACGACAAGGTTGCCGCTCATCGAGCTCGTCGAGCCTATGCCGCCGCGCCTGCCTGAACTGAACGCGGTGCCATATCCGAAAATCGCGCCTCCCTGTCTTATGGAATAGGAAACGCAGACGAGGGGGGATGACGGGTTTGACGGGCACCGATTGCTGTCGACGTTGAATTTTCTCGCGCCGACCTTCTTTCCCTGAAGGATCTGCTGCATCTTTTCGGCGGCCGCTCCCGTGAAGTTGATTCCGAATGCCGCATTTTTGAAATCCGGCATGGCGGCGTGCTTCTCCTTCGACGGGGCCGGATAGGTGACGATGTTCTGCGTCATTGCCGGAATCGACGTGAAGATTCCCGGCGTGACAAGGAAAAAGAAAAAGCGGACGGCGTAATACGTGAACGGTTTCATGGTTTCTCCCTTCGCGCCGGCGGCGCAGGTGCCAATAATAGTGGTAAAGAACGGTTATATTTTAGCACAAAATTAACCTCATTGTCAATATCCCATGGAAATGCCGCTTTTTCGGGGCTACAATGATAGCAATGCACGATTTACAGCCGAATGAGCTTCAGGAGCGGATCGTGAAACTCCGCCGTGACGGCGAGGAGCGCGCCGCGGAACGGCTTGCGGCCCAGCTCGGGCTTTCATATGCGAACCTCGCCACCGTTCCCGTTTCCCTTGACGCCGTCCGGGCCGTCCCCGAAGAAGACGCGCGCAACGCGAAAGCGGTTGCGATCGAAATAAAGGGAACGAAGATCGCGCTCGGCGTCGTGAATCCGTCCCTCGAAACCGCGAAGAAGGTTGTGAGCGACCTCGAAGGGAAGAAATATTCGGTGAAGCAGGTCGTCATCTCCCCGTCGAGCCTCGAGGCCGCGTTGCGGTTCTATCAGTTCGTGCGGCCGGAAGCCGAGGCGATCACCGGCACGGTGAAGATTTCGAAGGACCGGCTCGAGGACCTGCGCAAGCGCCTGTCGTCGACCGATGCGATCGGCAAGGAGATCGCAAGCCACGATCCGGCGCGCATCTCACCAGTCGCGCTGATCGAGATCATCCTTGCCGGGGCTTTGGGCATGCGCGCATCAGATGTCCATACCGAAGCCGAGGAAAAGAAGGCGAAGATCCGATTTCGCATCGACGGCCTGCTGCACGACATCTTCGACGGCTTGCCGCTTGAGACGTACCGCGCATTCGTGTCGCGCATCAAGCTGCTTTCGGGACTCAAGCTGAACGTCCGCGACGCGGCGCAGGACGGGCGGTTCACCATCGAGCTCGGGGGCAAGGAGGTTGAGATGCGCGTTTCGGTGATCCCGGCCGAATTCGGCGAGACGATCGTCATGCGCATCCTCGACCCGTCGGCGACCACGGTTGCCATCGCCGATCTTGGGCTCCGCCCCGACAGCCTCGATATCGTGAAGCGGCAGCTCGCCCGCCCGAACGGGCTGATCCTGAACACGGGGCCCACGGGTTCGGGCAAGACGACGACGCTCTATGCGTTCCTGAGGACCATCAACAAGCCCGAAATCAAGATCATCACGCTCGAGGATCCGATCGAATACCGCATCGAAGGCATCGAGCAGACGCAGGTCGACGGGGAATCGGGCTATACGTTCGCGAACGGGCTCCGCGCGATCGTGCGCCAGGATCCGGACGTGATCCTCGTGGGCGAGGTCCGCGATCTTGATACGGCCGACATCGCCTTGCAGGCGGCGCTCACCGGACACCTCGTGCTCTCGACACTGCACACGAACGACGCCGTGGGCGCGGTTCCGCGCCTCATCAATCTCGGCGTGAAGCCGGTAAGCATCGGGCCGGCGCTTTCGCTCGTCATCGCGCAGCGGCTCGTGCGGGTGCTCTGCAAAACGTGTAAGAAAAAGAAGACGCCCGATGCGGCGCTTGAGGCGAAAATTAAGAATTTCCTCGCGCGCCTTCCGAAGAGGGTGGACAAATCCCCGTTTCAGGCGTATGAAATGTATGAGGCCGTCGGATGCGGCGAGTGTGGCGGCCTAGGCTATAAGGGACGGATCGGCATTTTCGAATTTCTTGAAGGCGGCCCCGAACTTGAGAAGACGATTCTCAAAGAGGCGTCGGAGGTGGCGTTGCGCGAGCTTGCGGACAGGCAGGAGATGGTGACGATGCAGCAGGACGGCATCCTCAAGGTCCTTCAAGGAATCACGACCTGGAGCGAAGTCGAGGATGTGACCGGCGAGATCGCGTGGTAGCCGTTTTAACAACAAAAAAAGTAGTTGGCTTAAACCTGGGGGCAATTCCTCGCGAAAGGATATAGATCTCTTCTATCGAAAGATAAAAGAGGTTAGAATTACTCAAAGGATAGAACCAGCCGAAACCGGTTCGTCCTGAAAATTTTTAGAAATAATTCCCGCCCCCAGATTTAAATCAGCTACTTCAGGTACAGATGATAGCATACATACAATTTATTGTCAAGTGCCCTCCAGAAGCCTTGTTTTATGAGCAAACCGAAGGACCAACCAGGTAGCGACGACCAGAATATCGACCTCACCCTGCGGCCGACCGAATGGGATGACTATGTCGGCCAGGAAAAGATCAAGAACAACCTCAAGGTCATCCTCGAAGCCGCCAAGAACCGCGGCGAGGTTGCCGACCATCTTCTTTTCTCCGGTCCCGCAGGGCTTGGCAAAACGACGCTCGCCTATCTTGTCGCGAGCGAACTCGGCGGCCTCATCAAGACGACGTCGGGTCCTGCGCTTGAAAAGACCGGCGACCTCGCCGCGATCCTGACCAACCTTTCGCCGGGGGAGATCTTATTCATCGACGAGGCGCATCGCGTGAACCCGATGATCGAAGAGGTGCTCTATCCGGCCATGGAGGCGCGCAAGCTCCACCTCGTCGTCGGCAAGGGTCCCTCGGCGCGCACGCTTTCCCTCGACCTGCCGCCCTTCACCCTCATCGCGGCGACGACGCGCGAGAACCTGCTTTCGCAGCCGCTTCGGTCGCGGTTCGGCGCGACGCTGCGCCTCAACTATTACGACATCGACGACATCAAGCGGATCCTCGAGCGGTCGGCGAAGATTCTCGGGATCGATTTCTCGCCCGAGGCGATCCGCATTCTCGCACGCGCTTCCCGCGGCACGCCGCGCGTGGCGAACCGACTGCTTCGGCGCGCGCGCGATTTCGCCGAGGTGCACGGCACGAGGCGCATCGACGAAGAGGCCGCCCTGCGGACGCTCGAGATGCTCGAGATCGACGAGGCGGGGCTCGAACCCCAGGACCGGCGCCTGCTCATGACGATCATCGAGAAGTTTCACGGAGGACCGGTCGGCATCAACACGCTTTCGGCGGCGCTTTCCGAGGACAAGGGGGTCATCGAGGACATCTATGAGCCCTTCCTCATGACGCTCGGGTTCCTGCAGCGTTCGTCCGCGGGCCGCATCGTATTGCCGGCAGCCTATAAGCACCTGAAAATCAGGGGCGAGGGCGAGCTTCTTTAGATATTTAATGAGGGTTTAATCACGCCCGGGATAGGATGGGCTCGTGGTCTATATAAATGAATGGTATCCGAATCCCCAGGGTAGGGATGACGGCGAATTTGTCGAACTTTTCAATTCGGGCAGCTCGTCGGTGAGCCTGGCCGGATGGTCGCTTTGGACCGGGGGCAGGGCAAAGCCTCACGTGATTGAAGCGGTTTTTGTGGGCCCGTCCGGTTATGCGCTGTTTTCAAAAACCAGCACGAAGCTGTCATTGAAAAATTCGGACGGTGGATTATGGTTATATGGTCCCGGAGGGGCGCTCGTCGATCACGGAGCCTTTGTCGGGCCTGCGCCCGAAGGAAAGAGCTTTTCCCGTACCGATTACGGAACAGCCGACACGCAGCATTTTGCGTTCGTCGATCCGACGCCGGGAGCACCCAACCAGACGATCGATGACGTCGTTGCCGTGGGGCATTATCCGTTCGGCGTCGCACTCAATCCTTCGTTCGGGTTTCTTCAGGCGTTCGGCCTTGCCGTCGCTCTCGCGACCGCCGTGCTTGCCGGATGGTCCTATCTCGCCCATGCAGACAAAAAAATTCACCAGCTCATCATCGAAGGAGACGAAGGATTTCGGTAAGGCGCTTGCCCGGGCCATACGCAAGGAGGGCCCAAAACCGTCTCCGATCGTTTTCGCGCTTGAAGGAATGCTCGGATCCGGCAAGACGACGTTCGTCCAGGGATTTCTTTCCGGCTTCGGCGTGAGGAAGCGCGTACAGAGCCCGACCTTCGTCGTCATCAGGCGCTATCGTCTTCCCGCGAAGAAGGACCCGCATTTTAAAAATGTTTTCCATATGGACGCCTATCGCCTCAAGGCCGCAAGCAAGAAGGACGGCCGGCATCTCGGACCCATCGGTTTCTGGTCCATGCTCGAGGAACCGGGCAACATCGTATTCGTCGAGTGGCCGGAACGTCTGAAAGGCGTGCTTCCGCGGAACGCGCGATGGATCGCGTTCAGCCACGGCGCGAAGGAAAACGAGCGCATCATCACGACGCGCCACCGAACGGCATGAAGAAGCTGCTGCTTATCGACGCGAACTCGATCATCCATCGGTCCTTTCACGCGCTGCCGCCGCTCACGACGCCCGATGGGCGGCCGTCGGGCGCCATCTACGGCATCGCGAGCATCCTCATCAAGCTGTGGCGCGAAGAGAGACCCGATTATGTCGCTGCGCTGTTCGACCGGCCGGAACCGACCTTTCGCGACAAGCAGTATGCGGCATACAAGGCCCAGCGCCCTCCTGCAGCCGACGAACTCGTGAAGCAGATCATCGAGACGCACAACCTGTTCGAGGCGTTCGGCGTGAAAACGTTCGAGGTGCCTGGCTATGAGGCGGACGATCTGATCGCCACGTTTGCCGAAGCGTTCAAGACGGAGCCCGACCTTCAAGTGGTGATCCTGACCGGGGATCGCGACACCCTCCAGCTCGTCGAAGGCGACCGCGTGGTGGTGAAGACGTTCAACAAGGGCGTAAGCGATACGACGATCTATGACGAGCAGGCCGTCATCGCGAAATACGGCCTCGCGCCGTCCCGACTGATCGACTATAAGGCCCTCGTGGGCGACACGTCCGACAACATCAAGGGCGTTCCCGGCATCGGTCCGAAGACCGCGCTCGAGCTCGTCAAGCGGTTCGGGACGGTGAAGGCAATGTTCGAGCGGCTGCACGAGGATCCCAAACTTGCCGCGCGCTATGGCCCCTTTAAAAAAGACGCCGAGCTTTCGGAAGCCCTGGTGACGCTTGAACGGCACGTTCCGGTTGCGATGCCATCGTTAAAAGAGCTTGCCTCGCCCGAAAACCCCTCGGGCGTGCCCGATTATTTCATGGAAATGGGGTTCGATTCGCTGCTTAAGCGGTTTCTCGCGGCATCGACGCCCGAAACGCCGACGCGAAAGCCGCCCAAGGAGCCCAAGCGAAAGAAGGCGCCCGACAACCAGGGCACACTTTTCTGATGGTATCATTAGGGCATGGGAAGCCTGAGGAATATCTTCGCCTGGCCTGAGTTCAGGGTCGCCTGGCTGCTTCTTGCGGCCGTCGCCGCGTCGATCGTAATCGCGGCGATCTTTCTCGCCGCTCCTGTCTCGTGGATCGAGATAGGCCTGCTTGCGGCCGTCATGATCCTGGTTTTCGCCGCGACCTATCGAGCGGCATCCATCGATCACGGCACGAGCGTCGAGCGGGGCGAACTCAAGAGCATCCTTGCGAGCGTCGAGGATGCGCTCATCGTCTACGACCCGGATTTTCGGGCGACGTTCTTCAATCCCGCTGCCGAGCGCCTGTTCAAGATCGCGGCGAAGGACGCGCTCGGCCACAAGTTCACGCCGCAGGACGTCGAGCGGGACGGATGGAAGACCCTGACGCAGGTCATCTTCCCCTCGCTTGCCCCCCGCGTGATCGCGCGTTCGGGGGAGAACGTCGTGCCCCAGGTGGTCGACGTCTCGTTCACGGACCCGCAGTTCGAGTTCAGGGTGACGACGGCTCCGGTGACCGACGACCATGGGAACGCCGCCGGATTCCTGAAGATCATCCGCGACCGGACGGCCCAGATCCTCGCCCTGAGGTCCCGGAGCGAGTTCATCACGGTCGCGTCGCATCAGCTGCGGGGACCGGTTACGGACATCAACTGGGCGCTGCAGACCCTGGCGTCGGACCCGTCGCTCGGCGAAACCAACAAGGTCATCGTCGACAACACCTTCGCGGCCTCGCAGAACCTGCTTCGCCGGATCGAAGACCTGCTCAATATCGCGAAAATGGAAGACGGGCAGTTCGGCTATAAGTTCGAAGAGACCGACTTGGCGCCGTTCATCCAGTCCGTTTTGGCAAACGTGCTGCCCGCCGCCAACAAGGCGGGGGTCAAGATCTATTTCGACGCCCCCCAGGCGGCCCTTCCCCGGGTAATGGTAGACCCCCGCCGCCTTTCGCTTGCGCTTGTGAATATCCTCGAGAACGCCATCCGCTATAACGTCGAGAACGGCGAGGTCGTCGTGAAGGTCGACGCCATGCAGGGGAAGCCGTTCCTCGTGGTTTCGGTCAAGGACACGGGCATCGGCATCCCGCCGGAGTCGGTCGAGAAGCTGTTTACCAAGTTCTATAGGGCCGACAACGCCATGAAGCTCCAGACGGAGGGTTCGGGGCTCGGCCTCTTCATCACGAAAAGCATCATCGCGGCCCATGGCGGCGAAATCTGGGTCGAATCGGAACTCAACCGGGGCACGACGGTATCGTTCGCCCTCCCGACGGACCCGAGCCTCATCCCCAAGCACGAAGTGAGCATCGAAACCCTCTTTTAAGTTGCGCAGGTTTGGAGTAGACTGATGTGGATGAAGAAGCCCCGCCGAAACCGCAAATACGTTTTCGTTGTCGGAGGCGTCATGTCGGGCGTCGGCAAGGGGATCGCATCGGCGTCGATCGGCAAGATCCTCCAGTCCCGCGGTTTCGAGGTCACCGCGATCAAAATCGATCCCTATGTGAACGTGGATGCGGGCACGATGAACCCCACCGAGCACGGTGAGGTTTTTGTTTTGAACGACGGAACGGAATGCGACCAGGACATGGGCAACTATGAGCGGTTCCTGGACCGCAACCTCTCGGCGGCGAACTATATGACGACCGGCAGCATCTATAAGACCGTCATCGAACGCGAGCGCGGCATGGGATATGGCGGCCGATCGGTGAGCGTCGTGCCCTACATCCCGCTCGAGGTGATCCGACGGATCGAGAACGCGGCGGCGCTTTCGAAAGCCGACGTCACGATGATCGAGATCGGCGGAACGGTGGGCGAATATGAGAACATCCTGTTCCTCGAGGCGGTCCGCATGATGCGCATCAAGCATCCCGAGGACATCGCGCTCATCCTCGTGAGCCATCTGCCGATCGTGAGCGACGAGAACGAGCTGAAGACCAAGCCGACGCAGCATGCGGTGCGGGCCCTGAACTCGGTCGGCCTGCAACCCGACATCATCCTTGCGCGCGCAAAATATGCGCTCGACGAAAAGCGAAAGGAGAAGATCGCGTTCAACTGCAGCCTGCGCGCGAAGGACGTGATTTCGGCGCCGGACGCCGCGAGCCTGTACGACGTGCCGATCAATTTCGAAAAGGACAACCTCGGCAACTCGGTCCTCGAGAAGCTCAAGATCCGTCCGCCGAAGAAGGACCTCAAGGAATGGCGCGTGCTCGCCGACCGCATCCGCAACGCGCGCGAGACCGTGAAGATCGGCATCGTGGGGAAATATTTCTCGACGGGAAAGTTCATCCTCGCCGATTCCTATATCTCGGTCATCGAATCGATCAAACACGCGGCATCCTATTGGGGCGTGCGTCCCGAAATCCGGTGGCTTGATTCCGAGGAGTTCGAACGGAGCACCGCGTCCCTGCGGGATCTCGAGCAGCTCGACGGCGTCATCGTGCCCGGCGGCTTCGGCGCCCGCGGCGTCGAGGGCAAACTGAACGCGATCCGGTATTGCCGCGAAAACAAGATTCCGTATCTCGGCCTCTGCTACGGCATGCAGCTTGCCGTCGTCGAATTCGCCCGCAACGTGCTCAAGATGAAGGGCGCCAACACGACCGAAATCGATCCGAAGACCAGGTTCCCGGTAATCGACATCCTCCCCGAGCAGAAAAAGCTTATGGAAGACAGGAATTACGGGGGAACCATGCGCCTGGGGGCCTATCCGGCGGTGCTTGCCAAAGGGACCATGGCAGAAGCCGCCTATGGCACGACCCGCATCTCGGAACGCCACAGGCATCGCTATGAGGTTAACCCCGCATTCATTAAAAAAATCGAAAAATCCGGCATGACGTTCTCGGGCCGGTCGCCCGACCGGCGCCTTATGGAGGTCATGGAGCTGCCCCGCGAAAGCCACCCGTTTTTCATGGGGTCGCAGTTCCATCCCGAATTCACCTCGCACCCCTTGAAGCCGAATCCGCTGTTCCGCGAGTTCATGAAGGCGGCGTCGGCGCGCGCATCGGTTTCAGCGAAGGCCGGCGTCGCGATTTTCGGCAAGGCGTTCGCGCGCAGGTAATCGGCGCGCCGCGGATTTTTTCATGATCATCTTCCTTTACGGGCCGGACGACTACCGGCGCGAACAGAAGAAAAAGGACATCATCGCGGAGTTCCGAAAGAAGCGCTCCGATCTGGGGCTGGGCTTTTTCGATCTCGCGTCGAAGGACGCGTTCGATTCGTTCGGCGCGTTCGTCCGCAATCAGCCGATGTTTGAGACGGCGAAACTCGCGGTGATCGAGAACGCCTTCGAGGCGCAGCCCGAAAAACTGAAAGAGGCTCTGAAGCCGGTCGTTGCGGCGAAGGGACTGCAGGTGCTCGTGGCGGAACGGGACAAGCCCCTAAAGGCGCTTGCGTTCCTTCTCGACGAGCCGGTCCTCTCGCAGAAGTTCGAAGTGCCCGCCGGTGCCGAATTCGTGAAATTCGTGAACGGCGAAGCGAAAAAGCGCGACCTCGTCCTCGAACCTTCGGCGGCTGCGTTCCTTGCCTCGGTCTATGAGGGGCAGACCTGGGCCGTCATAACCGAACTCGACAAGCTCGCCTCGTTCAAGGCCGTCATCGCAAAAAGCGATCTTGACGACATGGGACTTGCCGCCGCACCGAATTACTGGGCGCTCATCCAGGGACTGAAGGGATTCGATGTCCGCAACCGCCTGACGGCCCTCGAGACGCTTTTCGCGATCAACGATCCGGCCGCGAAGATCTTCAACATCGTCGCAGCACAGGCCGGCAGCAGGATGCCGCTCGTGGCGCAATATGACGTCGCGATCAAGTCGGGCCGGTTGGAATACGAAGAAGTGCTGGTGGATTTCGCGCTCGGATAGGCGCGGTCTCAGCTATGAAATAAAAAAACCGCCCTGCTCGGGCGATTTTTTAGGCTTTGACGAGCTTCGAAAGGCGGCTCTTCAGCCGGGACGCCTTGTTTTTCTCGATGACTTTCGTCTTTGCGGCTTTGTCGAGTGCCTTGAAGACGAGTGGCATCAGTTTCGTGGCTTCCTCGGTACTTTTTGCGGCCACGAGCTTGCGATATTTCACCACAAGCTTCTTGTAGCCCTCGCGCCGTTTGACGTTGCGCGCGCGGCGCGTGCGGTTCTGACGCAAGGCTTTCTTGGCGGATGATGTGATAGGCATTGGGGTTAGCATAGCCGAACCAGGCCGGTTTGACAAGGGTCCGCTGGACAGTGGGCCGCCGCTTTGCTAAAATCACCGCGGCTTTACCATTTTCAAGGAGAATAGGGCATGAAAAAGCGAGAACCGGTGCTTCTCGAGGAAGACGACGGTTTTTGGACCGAGCTGCGAAGACGATGCAGCGACATTGCGGGGTCTGTTTTTGACGAAGCAACCTCAACCGCCGAATTCAAAGAAACCTTCAGCCGGGACCGCGGTCTCGCGAAGGCGGTTCGGTTCGTGTGGGATTATGCCGCGGCGCATCCGGCGAAAGCCATCTCGAAGCGGCCCTGGGAGGATCCCAAAAAGAAGGTCAATTGAACGGATTCATCGTGCGCCCCGCTGCTTCATGCAGGCGGGGCATTTCTTTTTCGGCAGGCGTATAATAACAGCATGATTGCAAGCGTGACGGGGAAGTTGGCGTTCAAGGGGAGCCATACGGCCGTTATTGAAGTCGGCGGGTTTGGATTGAGGATCTTCGCCAGCCAGCGGACGGTCGAATCGCTCCGGCCCATCGGCAGCGAGATGACGTTCTTCACTCATTTATATGTGCGCGAGGACGCCCTCGACCTGTACGGCTTCCTGTCGAACGAGGAGCTGATCTTTTTTGAAATGCTCATTTCGGTTTCGGGCGTCGGTCCGAAGTCGGCGCTTTCCATCCTCGACGTTGCGCCGCTCAACGAGCTTTCGGCTGCCATCAAAGAGGGCCGTCCCGACCTCCTCACGCGCGCGTCGGGCATCGGTCGCAAGACGGCCGAACGGGTCATCGTCGAACTGCGCACGAAGGTGCAGTCGGCGAAGTCGGGGCTGGTGGTCGAGAAGATGCAGACCGACGCGGACCTCGTCGAGGCGCTCGTCAGCCTCGGGTACCGCCGCGACGAGGCGCGGGCCGCGCTGCAGAAAGTCGACGCCGGCGTGAGCGGGACCGAGGCGCGCCTCAAGGCGGCGCTCGCCGTGCTCAGCAAAAAATAACCGCCGCTACAACGCAGCATGCCGTCGTTCAAATCACGCATTTCGGGCGCCGTCGCGAGCATGCCGGGCATTCGTGGCGCTTATCATTATGCCTGGGCGTGGCTCGGATCGGTGCGGCACGGGCATCCCGGGCGGGGCCTCATCGTGATCGGCGTCACGGGAACGAAGGGAAAAACGACGACCCTCGAACTTCTGAACGCGATGCTTGAGGCAGGCGGCGAAAGGACCGCGCTCCTGTCGTCGCTTCGGGTGAAGGTCGGCGACGAGACGCGCAAGAACCGAACCGGCAATTCCATGCCGGGTCGCGGTTTCATCCAAAAATTCTTTTCGGGCGCGCGCCGCGCCGGGTGCCGCTATGCGCTCGTCGAGGTCACGTCGCAGGGCGTCGCCCTGCACCGGCACCGGTTCATCGAATGGGATTTTGCGACCCTCACGAACCTCGCTCCCGAGCACATCGATTGGCACGGTTCCTATGAGAACTATCGGGCCGCCAAGCTCGAATTCCTCTTATATGTCGCGCGCCGCGGCGGCAGGGTCTTTCTGAACCGGGACGACAAGGAGTACGATTTTTATCGCGAAGCGCTTGAACGAGCGTCGCGCGGCGGCGGGGCCGTCATGAAGGAAGGGTCGGTTTCATATTCGCGCCTCGACGAGGGCGCGGTCCGCAGCTTCGAGCGGACGGACGGCCCACAGGAGTTCGTGCTGAGTGACTTCAACAAAGAAAACGCTGCGGCGGCCATCGCTCTCGCCAAGGCATGCGGAATAAAAGAGGAGGCCATCGATCGGGCACTCGCCGAATTCCGAGGTGTTCCCGGCAGGATGGAGTTCGTACGGCGCGGCGCCTTCACGGCCGTCGTCGATTATGCCCATACGCCCGAATCGCTCGAAGCCGCCTATCGGGCCGCGCGGCCGGTCCCTGACGCGCTTCATGAGCATCCCCGGCTGATCTGCGTGTTGAGCTCGGCCGGCGGCGGCCGGGACCGCTGGAAGCGCCCGGCGATGGGCGAGATCGCAACGCGCTACTGCGATGAGATTTTCGTCACGAACGAGGACCCTTACGACGAGGATCCCCGCGCGATCATGCGCGAGATCGTTGCCGGTATGGACGGCGCCCGCAAGGTGCCGGTACATGTGGTCGACGATCGTCGCGAGGCAATCAGGGCGGCCGTCGCTGGCATGCGCGAGGGCGATGTCGTAATCGGGACCGGCAAAGGGAGCGAGGAATCGATCCACGGGGCGAACGGGACAAGCGTGCCCTGGAATGAGAGCGCCGTCTTCGAGGAGGAGCTTGCGAGGAGGGCCGGCCGGGCGAATTGAGGATCTGTCGGCCGACCCCTTATAATAGAAGGATATGAAACTTACCTTTTATGGAGGCACCGGCGAGGCGACTGGGGCGAATTACATACTAGAGGCGGGCGGGACGAAGATCATGGTGGATTGCGGCCTTCACCAGGGAAGCCATTATGCCGAACGGGAGAACTTCGATCCCTTTCCCTATCCCGTCGAGCAGGTCGACGCCGTTTTCATAACGCATTCGCATCTCGACCATATCGGCCGCCTGCCGAGTCTCGTCAAGGCCGGATTCAAGGGGACAATCTATTCCACCGGGGCGACTCGTGATTTCGCGGAACTCATGCTGCTTGATTCGGAGCACCTGCTTTCGAAGGAGGCTGAGCGCGAGCACCGCGAGCCGCTCTATGGCGACCAGGACATCGAACACGTCATGAGCCGGTGGCGCGGTCTCGATTATCACGAGCGGGTGTCCGTCGGCGAATTCGCCGTCGACCTGTTCGACGCGGGGCACATCCTCGGTTCCGCCATCGTGCGCGTCCAGGCCGAGGGCAAGACGGTCGTGTTTTCGGGGGACCTCGGCAATTCGCCCGCGCCGATCATCAAGCCGACCGAAACGCTCGATGCCGCCGATTACTGCATCATCGAGTCGACCTACGGGGACCGCGTCCATAAGAACGTCGATCAGCGTCGCGAGATGCTTGAACGGGCGGTTGACGACACCGTGAAGGCCGGCGGCGTGCTGATGATCCCGACGTTCGCGATGGAACGCACCCAGGAGCTCCTGTATCATCTTCATCAGCTTTTCGAAGAAAAGCGGATCCCGCGCGTGCCCGTCTTCATCGACAGCCCGCTTGCGATCAAGCTGACGGCCGTCTATAAGAAGCACGAAAACTACTTCAATCAGGAAACGCGGCACATCGCCGCATCAGGCGACGACATCCTGAACTTTCCCGGGTTGCGGCTCACCCTCACGACCGAGCAGTCGAAGGAGATCAACGACGTCCCGCCGCCGAAGATCATCATCGCGGGTTCGGGCATGTCGAACGGCGGGCGCATCCTGCATCACGAACAGCGCTATCTTTCCGATCCGAAGAGCGAAATCATCTTCGTCGGCTATCAGGCCCAGGGTTCGCTCGGCAGGACCCTTCTTGAGGGTGCCCACGAGGTGAAAATCTTTGGTGAGACCATTCCGGTCCGGTGCCGCAAGGTGAATATCCCGGGCTATTCGGCGCACGCGGACCAGCCCCGGCTTCTCTCATGGGTCGGGCACATGAAAACCACCCTGAAAAAGGTGTTCGTCGTTCAGGGCGAGCCGCAGTCGAGCGCGACGCTCGCGGCAAAGATCACGGAAGAGTTCAACGTTGCGGCCGAAGCGCCAAAAACAGGCGAAAGCGTGGAATTGTGAGCTTTCGGACCTCTCTGAAGTGCGCTATCATAGTCCTATGCAACAAGAAACGACCGAGAACGATCCCTTAAAGACCCTCGAGCAGCTTTCATCAAGCTATCTGAAGTACAAAATCTGCATCTCGGGCTCGGCCGAGACGGAATATTGCCCGCCCGACACGGTGAGGAAGGCAATGGAAGTCGGGGCGCTCATCGCGCTTCGGGGCATGGTGCTCATTACGGGGGCCACGACGGGAATTCCCTATTGGGCGGCAAAGGGCGCGAAGGATGCGGGCGGTATCGTGATCGGCCTTTCGCCGGCCGCCTCGAAGCTCGCCCACGTGAAGACCTATCACCTTCCGCTCGATTATCACGACCTCATCATATATACCGGCTTCGATTATTCGGGACGCAACCTGCTGCTTACCCGGGCCGCCGACGCGATCATCACGATCTATGGCCGCATCGGGACGCTCAACGAATTCACAATCGCCTTCGAGGACAAGAAGCCCCAGGGCGTCCTCACGGGGACGGGCGGCGCAAGCGACGAGCTCGAAGGCATCCTCAAGAACGCGCATCGCGGCATGGGCCGGGTCATCTTCGATGACGATCCGAAGAAGCTGCTTGAACGGGTGATCGACATGGTCGAGGCCGACGACAAGGAGGTGAGCCAGGCCGACATGCATCTGTCTGATCACCGGTTGCATGGCTAGGCGGACCGCTTTGTCATTATGAAGAAGAAGCCATTAAAAAAATCTAAAAAGAAGGTGGGCGCGAAGAAGAAATCGCGCGTTTCTCGGGTGAAGAAGAAGCCCGCAGCGACCAAGGCAAAGAAGGTTGCAAAAGCGAAAGGCGCCGAGAAGCCTATCGGAACCGTCACGCATTTCTTCACCCATATAAAAGTGGCCATCGTGCGGTTCAAGACGAAGGTCCCGGCGGGGGCGAAGCTGCATTATAAAGGAGCGACGACCGATTTCGCCGACGAGGCTAAGTCGATGCAGTACGACCGCAAGCCGGTGAAGGTCGCCCCGAAGGGAAAGCAGATCGGCATCAAGGTGAAAAAGCGTGTGCGCGAAGGCGACCTGGTGTATCGGACGGAATAATCCACGGCAGGCATGAAGCGCCAAATGCCATTCTTTGAAATCGCCGGGATTGTCGCAGCGGCGACGGTCGGCGACGGGGTGTTCGCGCTTCCCTATGTCTTTTTCCAGGCCGGGTGGCTCGTGAGCCTCGCCTATCTTGCGGTACTTGCGGTGCTCGTGAGCGTCGCCCATGTCGTCTATCTGAAGACGCTCGAAGGCGAGGGCGAGAAAAAACGGCTGCTTGGGCTTGCCCGCGACCGGTTCGGTGCGCCCGGATTCTGGATCGGCTTCGTCGCCATCGTGATCGGGCTTCTTCTTACGCTGCTCGCCTATCTCGTCCTCGGCGCCCAGTTCATCCGTCTTGCGGTTCCGCAGGCGACGTTCGCCTATGCGTTCACCGGGTTTTGGATCTTCATTTCGTGCATCGCGCTTGCGAGCGACCGTGAAATCCGGGAGCTTGAACTCGTGGGGATCGCCTGCACGTCGTTCATCATCCTGATCATCTTCGTTTCGGCATGGCCGAACGTCGTCTTCAGGGGCGTGGCGGCGGTGAACGGAGCGAATCTCTTTTTGCCATTCGGCGCCGTCCTTTTTTCGCTTGCGGGCTGGACGAGCATCGAGCCGGCCTATGAGGCGCGCAAGCGGCACGACCGAACCCGTTCGCCGTGGCGCGCGCTGGCCGGAGGGACCCTGTTCGCCGCGCTCCTTTATGCCATGTTTGCCGCCGGCATCATCGGTTCCTCGGGCGGGGCGGCCATCGCGCCCGACACCGCTTCGGGGCTCGCCGGGTGGCCCCTTTGGAAAAAAGACATGCTTGCCGCGCTCGGCTTGCTTGCGGTCGCGACCGTCTATCTGCCCATCTCGCGGGAAATCAAGAATGCCCTCGAGAAGGATCTTCGCTGGCCGCCGGTCCTTTCGCGCGGGATCCTCGTTTTCGTGCCACCGCTGCTTGTCCTCGCGGGATTCAACAACTTTCTCTCGATCGTTGGCCTCGTCGGCGGCGGATTCCTCAGCCTGCAATATCTGATCATCGTCTCGGTCGGCCGGCATTCGCTGAGGCTCCGCCCTGCCGTGAAATTCCTGCTCGATGCCGTGGCGGCCCTGTTCATCGTGGCGGCGGTTTACTCCGTCTATTCCTTTATAGTAAGATAGTGAGCGTCCGGCAGCTGCCCCCGTCGTTCAACGGATAGGACATCTCCCTCCGAAGGAGAAGATCGAGGTTCAATTCCTCGCGAGGGCACATCCTACATGAGCATGAAAAGGGACGGCGTTCCGGTCTGCTGACCGGCCGCCTATGCTCTCGGCGCCTGCGCGCCTCCGAGAATCCCTTTTCATGCTCATGCAGGATGTGTGCGAGGAATCAAACGGCGGAGGGGAGATCCTTCTTGGCTGAATAGGGTAGAATTTAGACAATGGACCTTTTCACGGACATCCTTCCCGCGCTTCCGATGTGGGCGCTGATCGCCTTGAGCGCGTGCGGCGTGATCCTTGGCGATTACAGCGCAAAGACCTGGTCCGTCGGGCGCGAGCCGTTGTGGCTCATCCTCGCCTTCGCCGGATACGTCGCGTCGGCCTTTTTCTATATTCCATCGCTTCTCAAGAACGGTTTGGTGGTGACGTCCCTCTTGTGGGATCTTCTTTCGATCGCCGGATTCCTATTCATCGGCCTCATCATCTTCAAAGAGAGTCTGAGCGTTACGCAGACGGTCGGGGTCGTTCTCGGCGTCATCGCACTCGTCATCCTTTCGATCGGGAACGTCTGAAATAAAAAATCCAGCAGAGCCGTGAGGCGTCTGCTGGAGTCAGGTGAGCGGCATCGCCGCTGTCAGGCGAAGGCCGACGCCACCGCGACCATCGTGAGGGTCGAGGCGGCTATCAGGAGTTCGCCGAGCAGGCCGACGAGCAGGGGCCGCGTTCCCTGCTTCATCATCGCGCGGATGTCGGTCCGAAGGCCGACGCCGGCGAAGGTGATGAGGAACGCCCACCTCGAGAGGTTTGCTAGGCTTGCGAGCTCGCCCTTGCTGAATGCGTGCGCGCTTGCGGCGACCGAAACCGCGAGAAAGCCGAGCACGAACTTGGGGAACTTTTCCCACAGGAACCGTCCCCGACGCTCGATCCGTTTCGCCATGCCCTTGTTCGCCCAATAGACCGCATAGGCGAGGACGACGAATCCGATCATCGCATTGCGGGTGGTCTTCACGAGCACCGCGGTCTTCGCCGCGGCATCCGAGAAGATCGCTCCCGCTGCCGTGGCTTCGGCCGTGTTGTCGACGGCGAGGCCAGCCCATACCCCGAACCACTGGTCCGGCATGTGCAAGACGTGTCCGAAGAACGGGAAAAGGAAGAGCGCCACCGCCCCGACCGCAAGGATCACGGCGATGGCAAGGGCCGCATCCTTTTCTTCGGCTTCGATCGCGCCTTCGGTTGCGATGATGGCCGAAACTCCGCAGATGCCGGATCCGACGGCCAGGAGGGACGTCAGTTTGCCGCCGAGGCCGAACCAGCGTCCGATGAGCGTCATGACGGCGATCGAAAAGAGGATTTCGATGACCACCAGCGCAAGAACGAGCGGTCCGAGCTTGGCGATATCGCCGAGCAGGAAGCGCGTTCCGAGGAGGACGATGCCGGCTTTGAGCCAGAAATCATAGGTTGCGATTCCCGGGTCACACATCCGGGGGACGACGCGGAGGTTCCTTATGAGGAGCCCGAGCAGGATCGCCCAGAGGACATATTCGATTTTCGGCAGGTGCCAGCCGTGCGCCTTGCCGATAACGTCGATCGACTGCTCGATGAGCTTTCCGAGGATGCCGATGCCGAACATCAGGGCGACGCCGGGAAAAACCCTCATCAGCCTACCAGCCGACATGGAGCACCCCCAGTTTTATGAGGATGGTTGCCGCAAAGGCCGCAATGACCGCCCACCAGTCGGTGGACAGCCGGGATGCGGGAACGCCGATTTGGTTCATGAGAACCTCCGTGAGATAGTAGCTCCCTTCTTTCTATAGGAGGGCGGGCGTTCTGTCAAAAACTATTGCCTATTTTGCTCAAAATTATCCTATTAAAAATTCTTATCCACAGTTAGTCAAATGCGCCATTTTATATAATGAATACGTAAATATCGGAGCCCGAGTTTTGTGAAATATCGACCCCCGAGATATGGAAAATATCGAAAAAAGCGGCAAAAAATACATAACCCTCAAGGAGGCGTCTAAAATCTCGGGATACAGCCAGGACTACCTCGGACAGCTCATAAGGAAGGGCAAATTGGAGGGCAAGCAGATCTATCTGAACGTGGCCTGGATGACGACCGAAGAGGCCCTGAATGCTTATCTGTCCATGAGCAAGTCTCCGGCTGGCAAAATGGGCAGGATTACGGGGATTCGTGCCCGGACCCGCCGGTGGATTGCCGCCAACACGACCGAAGAGCGGCTGATCGGGTTCACGAGAAAACTCCTCTATATATTCATAGCCCTCCTTGTGGCTTTTTGCCTATTCCTTCTTTACGCGCTCATCGCGAACATCATGCAGGCCCCGGTGGCCCATGCGGCTGTGGGGGTTCCCAAGATCCTGAGCTATCAGGGCCGCCTATTCGATTCAGGAGGCAACCTGCTTGGCGGCGCTGGAACCGCATATTGCTTTCGCTTCTCCATTTTCAACGCCTCGTCGGGCGGTTCCCAGCTGTGGCCGGCCGCAACGGCGTCGATCATGACCGTGAACGTCCAGAACGGGGTGTTCAACGTGGGGATCGGCGACACAAGCGCCGGCGGCGACGCCCTGACCTATGACTTCCAAAGCAACGACACGAGCTATCTCGATGTCTCAGTGGCGACCAAGGTCGATCCGAGCTGCACGGGCGGAAGCGAGGTGTTCGAGCACCTTGCGCCCCGTCCCCGGATCGTGGCTTCGGGCTACGCCATCAATTCATATTCGGTCGGCGGGTTCACGCCGTCGCAGAACGCGACCGGCAGCCAGATCCCCGTACTTGCGAACGGCAGCCTCATGCTCGGCGACGCGAATCCGCAGATCAACGCGACGGGATCGAACACGCTCACGCTTCAGGGCGGCGGCGGAACGGGTGCGATCCAGTTCTTTTCCGCAAACACGTTCATCGCGTCGAGCGGCATCTTTCGCGCGGCGAGCAGCGTGATCGGCAGCATGCTGCAGGCGACGGCGACCTCGAGCCAGTTCGTGTTCCGGGGGACGGGCGCGACGGGAACGCTGAGCTGGAATCCGACGATCGGCGAGGCGCTCACCATCCCTGATTTCGGGACGGGAACCGACACGGTCGCGCTCGCGAACTTTTCGCAGACGCTTGCCAACAAGACGCTCACCTCGCCCGCACTCACGAGCCCGTCGGTCACGGGCGGCATGACCATCCTGCAGAATGCCGCCGGGACGGGCCTCTTTCTCACGCAGAACGCCACGGGAACGGCGCTTGCCATCGTGAACACGCCGACCTCGACGCAGTCGACGAGCACGGTTTCGATCTATGCCGGCGCAAACGTGGCGGGATCGGCGCTCATCGTGCAGAATTTCGGCACGGGGAACGCGTTCCAGGTGAACGACGCCTCGTCGACGGTCTTTGCGATCAACAGTTCCGGCAATGCGGTCTTTCAGCCGTCGAACGACACGTCGGCCGCGTTCCTCATTGAGAATGCCAGCGGCACCAATACGCTTTTTCAGGCCGATACGCTCAACAACAAGATCAAGATCGGCGACAACGGCGCCGCGGGAACGGTGCCGACGCTGCTCGGCCTCGACGTGAAGGCCGACGCCGGCGATCCGACCGGCTTCAACGGCGCGATGTATTACAGCTCGAGCACGGGCTCCTTCCGCTGCGACCAGGGTGGCACATGGTATGACTGCGTGCCGACCAACATGGATTGGCAGCCGATCTTCTTCGAGAAGCGTTGGGGCTATTGGGCCCCGCTCGGCACGACGGCGACGACGCTCACGAACGTGAACATGGTCGCACCGACGGCGACGGGAACCGCCGCCGCAAGCGCGCAGGCCGAGGATTTCTACGTGCAGTGGACGACCGGCGCGACGAACGGCGCCGCGGGCGGTGAGACGCAGGCGTTCACGCAGACCGAGGCGCGCTATACGCCGCGGTTTGCGACGCGAATCAGGACCGACACGTCGATCGCGAGCCGCCGCATCTGGGTGGCGCTGAGCTCCGTTGCGCTCATGGGGACCGATGCGACGACGAGCGCGTCGACGACGGTCTTCATCGGCCTCCGCTATTCGACGTCGGCCAACGACACCACCTGGCAGTGCGGGTCGGGCGACGGCACGTCGATCAGCTATGTGAACACCGGCGTCACCGTGACGACGAGCACCTATTACGACATCCTCCTCGATGCGTCGACGCCGGGGCAGCTCACCTGCGAGGTTGCGACGAATGGCGGGGCTTATGTGAAGACGGTGAAGTCTACCAACATCCCGAGCAGCGCGACGAACCTCGGCGTGTTCAATACCGTGACGACGCTCACGACCGCCGCGGCCGTCCACCGCATCGCCTATGTCTATCTGGGAAGTCGCGAATAACATGAAAAAATTCATCGCCATCCTCGCCGCCGCAGCGGCACTCATCGCGCCTGCCGCCGCCATCCGCGCAGCGACCTCCGCAGTCTCGTTCGATGCCGGATCGGGAATGCTTTCGATCGCGGGCTCGTGCTCGTCGCGGTTCGTGCTCGTCGTCATAAGGAACGCGACGGACGGATCGATCTGGGGGAGCAGCGATCCGGAATGCGCGAATGGGGGATACGCCTATGCGATCGAGGTGCCCGATGCGGACCGCCAGGGCGGGACGTTCGACGTGCAGGCCTATGACGAGGATTCCGCGGGCAATCCGATTCCGTCCGTGGCCGCGCAGGGCGTGGCGCCCGTGCAGCCGGTGATCTTCGCCGAGCCGGTCCCGGTCGTCACCGCGACGGCGACGATCGCGATCGACACCTCGTCCGTTGCGGCGGCGCCCGACGACATGTCGCTGCTCGACGCGGCCATCGCCCAGTTCTTCGGCATCGTCGCCGACGCGGGCGATGCCGTGCAGTCCTTCGCGACGGTGGTCGCGAATTCCGTGAAGGCGACGGTCGTCGCGGCCGTGAACGTGTTCGCAAAAAACCTCGCGATCCTTCCCGGCGGATCGCTCACGCTGCCGCACGGCGAGAACCAGCTGACCGGCGAGGCGGTGCTCGCGACCGGCGCGGGCGACATCTTCATTGCGAACACCGCGGTCGCGTCGTCGTCGAAGATTTTCATAACGCCGACGACCGAATCGCAGGCGCCGCTCACCGTGACGCAGAAACTGGATGGCGTCGGGTTCCATGTGGGCGTCGTGACTCCGCAGTCGCAACCGGTCGCTTTCGACTGGCTCATCATCCAGACCTATGCGGCCGCCCCGGCGTCGGGCGGGGAATCGTCCGGCGGGGGATTTTCAGGCGGCACGGGAGTCGTCGTTCCGGCAGCGCCGGCACCCGCGGCGGTTCCCGACGTGACGTCTGACGTTTCGCCTGACGCGACGACCCCCGCGGCCGCGGATGTCGCTGCCCCGTCAGCCGACGCCTCGACCACGCCTGACGCGGCGTCATCTGCGGCGTCAGCGCCGGACGTGCAGGACCTGGGCGCATCCATCGATACGACGGCCTCGTCGACGGCTCCGCCGCCGGACGTCGACGCGACATCCGTGCCGCCCGTGGATCCGGCATCGGTAACGCCATGAGCCCGAGGAATTGATCCAGACACCAAACCCAATCATCATTTTCATGGCTAACACAACACTCAATCTGAATGGCGCGCCCGGTCCGACGGGGACGCCGCATGTGCCGCCGAGGCCCGGGAGCGTCAGGCCCCGCGGCATGCGGACGTTCGTCAAGTGGTTCCTCGTGATCGTCGTGATCGCTGTGGCCGCGTGGGGACTTTCCTCGTATGCGGCGGCGCGCTCGAGCTGGCAGGCGGTGTTCCTCACGAACAACCAGGTCTATTTCGGGCATTTTTCTCACGTGCCGTTCTCGTCGACGGTCACGCTGACGGACGTCTATTATCTGCAGGTCGCGCCCAACGCGCAGGACCTTTCGGGGGCAACCGACCAGTCGAATCTCAAGCTGGTGCGCCTGGGGAGCGAGATTCACGGTCCGACGGACGCGATGGTGATCCCGATGGGACAGATCTTCTTCTGGGAAACGCTCCGTCCTGACAGCGCCGTCGTCGCGGCCATCAAGAGCCTTTCCCACTAGCCCATGACACGGCGGACGCTCGGCATACTCGGAGCTGCGGCGGTGCTTGCGCTTGCCGCTCCGTTCCTGTCGCGCGCCGACATCGCTTCGAGCACGCATTTTCTTGTCGAGGATTCGTATGTCGGATTCTTTTCGGGATCGTCCTCGTCGACGGACTTCCAGGTCCTGAGCGGCGCGACGCCGTTCGTGAATGGGAACGCCTCGAGCGCGAGCTTTCTTGATCACGCGGGACCGGAGAACTATGCGGACTTCGCGCCGCGGTCCTACGCATGGCGATGGTACAGCGACGCTGCCGACGAGAAGCCCGTGAGTCCCCTTGCCGCAGAAAACGTCGCGCCGTCGAACATCGCCTCGAACCAGGCGATCAAGCTGCGGATCGACATCCGCGAGACGGGCGGCGTCGGCGCCGACAACGTGAAGTACGCGCTGCAATACTCGACCTATTCCGATTTTTCCGCCGCCGTCTCGGCCGTGACGGACATCGGCAGCTGCGTGGCGTCGTCGACGTGGTGCTACGCGTCGGTCGCCGGGGGCGGCACGGACAACGCCGTCGTATCGTCGACGGTGCTCTCGACGAGCGGGCCGTGCGCGGCCGGCTCGGGCACGGGCTGCGGCACGCACAACACGTCGGGCACGAGCACGAGCACGTTCACCCAGGCGGCGAGCAGCACCGCGGAATTCGAATTCACCGTCCAGGGGATCGCGCCGAGCGCGGGCACGACCTATTTCTTCAGGCCCGTCTATGCGGACACCGGCGTGCCGGCGCCGCTCTATGCCACGTCATCCTATCCGAGCCTGCTCACCGCCGGCGCGGCGCTCACGTTCAGCGTGAGCGGCCTCCCGCAAGGGACGAGCACGAACGGCGTCGTGACCGGCGTCTCGACGACGGCGACCTCGATCTCGTTCGGAACGCTCGTCATCGCGACGAGCGTCGCGGGCGCGCAGCGGCTCTCGATCACGACGAACGCAGGCAACGGCTATGAGATCTATGCCTATCAGGATTCGCCACTCACCGATGGGCAGGGGCATTCGATTCCCGGCGTCGCGGGAACGAACGTGAGCCCGCTGCCGTGGACGAGCGCATGCCTTGCGACGTCGACCGCATGCTACGGCTATCATCCGGGCAGTCCGGTGCTCGCCGGCGGCTCGACGCGCTTCGCGGCGAACGACACCTATGCGGCGCTCACGTCGACGCCCGCCGAGATCGGCTATGGATCGGTGCCGGTGTCGAGCAGCACGGTGGACGTCGTCTATCGCATCCAGGCGGGCGCGACCCAGGTGAACGGTTCCTATGGCGACAATGTCGTCTACGTCGCGACGCCATCATACTGATGAAGAACGTCCTCATCGCAATCGCGGTCGCGGTCATGACGAGCGGCATCCTGCCCGGAGCGGGCGCCGCCGTCGCCCATGCGGCTCCCGATCTCACCGTTACGCCCGCGGTGATCGACGCCCACGGATTGCCGCACGACATATCCGACTATTCGCTCACCGTGACGAACGTCACCGATCATCAGGTGAACGTCTTCGCGTCGGTCTACGAGCTCACGGCCGACGGCAGCCAGCCGTTCACCGATCCCTCGACATCGGACCGTCCCGCGCTGCTCGCCGACTGGATCAGCGTCACGCGCGGGGCCATGATCTTCGCGCCGGGCGAATCGAAAACGGTGCCGGTCGAGATCAATGTGAACCCGTATGCGACCGCCGGCGACTATCATGCGGTCATCGCCTTCGTCGAGGGTTCCACGAGGGACGAAGCCGAGCAGCATCTCACGGGAGCCCCGCAAACGCTCGTCAACTTCACCGTTGCCTCGGATGCAAAAGAGGACCTGCAGCTCGTGCAATTCGGCCCCGAAAAGCGCTTTTCATCGGGATTTCCCGTCGTCATAAGCTATCAGATCCGGAACGACGGCACGGTCGTGACGACACCCGCGGGATCGGTCATCTTTTATGACAACATCGGGCACGAGCTCGGATCGGTCCCCGCGAACCCTTCGGGCGTCGCGATCGCGCCGGGCGACACGAAGACGTTCACCGCGCGATGGGACGGCGGCGGTTCGGGGATGGGCGAATATAAGGCGAGCCTCGAAGCGACCTATGGCGCGCGCGATGCGCAGCTCGCGGATACGGCGCTCGTGTGGGTGATGCCGTGGCAGAAACTTCTCGCGCTCTTTGCGGGACTGCTCGCGCTCGTCATCATCGTTGCGGTCGCGCTGCACCGGTCCTATCTGAAGCGCCACCATCGGCGGAAGAGCGTGATCGCCCATCTCATGAAGCGCAGGGATGTGGTCGATCTTCGCGGGCCGCGCGATGCGGAACCGCCGCGGCCTCCCTATGCGCATCGGACATCGCGCACACGAACACGAATATGAATACGACGTCGACCGTGAAAAAAATATTCGCATCGTGCGCGGCCGTCACCCTGGCGGCAGCGTGCGCCGCTCCGCTCCTCTCGCACGCGCAATCCGAAGGCGCGACTTCGCTCACGATCACGCCGCCGTTCTTTACGCTGAACGTGAGTCCGGGCGACTCGTGGTCGAGTTCGATCAGGGTCGTGAACACGAACACGTCGAGTCTCACCGTGCGGGCCGTCACGGCCGGGTTCGCGCCGTCCGACGACCAGGGGCACGGCACGTTCGTGCCGCTTGCGAACATCGCGAACGACACCGATCAGCTTGCGAACTGGATCACGGTCCGCGAGCCGTCCGTCACCGTCCCGCCGGGGACGGCGGCCGACGTCCCGTTTTCGGTCACCGTCCCGAAGGACGCGTCGCCCGGCGGCCATTACGCAGCGATCCTCATCGGCACGCCGCCTGCGGCGAAGTCAGGCAACGGATCGTTCGTCGGCGTGAGCAGCTATATCTCGGCGCTCATCTTCGTGAGCGTGTCGGGCGACGTGAAGGAATCGGGCGCCATCCAGGAATTCTCGTCCGACCGGTCGTGGTATGCGGATCCCGACGTGAACTTCACGATCAGGTTCGCGAACGACGGCAATGTTCACCTGCGTCCCGCGGGACAGATCGAGGTCTACACGATGCTCGGCCACGAAGCCGGGCGCGTGAGCATCAACCAGGGACGCGACCTCGGCTACGTCCTCCCTTCGAGCACGAGAAGGTTCGGCGCGGAGTGGCAGGGTCCGATGACGCTGTGGGGGATCGGCGAATATACGGCGGTCGTCACCCTTGCCTATGGGAGCGATCAGTCGAAGACGGTTTCGCAGACGATCACGTTCTGGGTTCTGCCGTGGAAGAAGGTCGTTGAGGACGTCGGCGGGTTCCTTGCGGTCATCGTCTGCTTCGTGATCTTCGTGCGACGTTATATAAAGAGGACCCTCATGCGGGAAATGGGGCAGTGGGGCGGCCTCGCCGGCATTCCGCCCGTTCCGCCCCCGGCTCATCCGTCGCCTCAGGAAGCGGTCGCGCCGCATGAAAAACATAATAAAGAGGAGTCCTCCGACGTCGTTGATCTGAGAAAACGACGGTGATCGGGAAAGACCCTTGACGGCTTGTGGATAAGTGGTCCTTGCGGTGTTTACAATCTGTTTAGATAATGAATGGTAAGAACAGAACCAAAAAGGTCCTTACGTTTTCCCCAAAAGACATGGTTTCCCAAAAGTATCTCAAGAAAGATTTGACGGTCGCCGTTGCCGCCGGGTTGGTGATCAGCATTCTCGCGTGGACGACCCTGCTGCATGCCATTTCGGTCGCGCATGCCGTAAACCTCACCCAGGTGAGCGACACGTTGTCCGATTCGCGCCCCGGTTTTGCCGCGAATCACACGATCGTCTATACGAACTCGACCTCCACGACCGCCACGCAGACCATCGTTTATACCTTCGACCCGACGGGCAGCCTCTTTACCGGCGTCCAAACGGTCGGCTTAGCCGATGTGACGTCGACCGGCATGTCGATTGTGAGCAGCTGCAGCGCGGGATCGAACCGCGTGAGCATGACAACCAGCACGAACGCGCTGACGTTTACGGTCTGTGCAGGAAACACCGTGAACGCCGGTACGATCACCCTGCAGGTCCTCAACAACAAGATCACGAATCCGACGAGTACCGGTTCCTATATCATCAGGATCAACGGAACCCAGCTCAACTCGGCCGATACCCGCGTAGCCATCGTGAACGGCGTGAACGTGACCGCGGCGGTCGCGACGACCTTCACCTTCACCGTCGGCGGCCTGGCGACGAGCACGACGCTTGGCAACGGGGCGACGACGACCGGGGCCTCCGCGACGACGTCGCTGCCATTCGGGACGATCGCGCCAAACACCCATGCCGAACTTGGCCAACAGCTGAACGTGACGACCAACGCCGCGAACGGGTTCGCCGTGACGGTGCATGAGGACCAGGATCTCACGAGCCAGACAGGGTTCAAGATCCACCTCTTCCGCGACGCGAACGCGACGAGCGTTCCGAGCTCATGGGCGGCTCCGGCCAATACGATCAACAACCCGAACACCTATGGCCACTTCGGCATCACGAGCGACGACGCAAGCGGCACCCTGGCCTTCGGAACGTCGACCCCGCTCTACGCCGGCAGCTTCCAGCCGACATCGACGCTCACGGTCTTCGCCTGGACCGGTCCGGCTGACGGCGTGACGCAGAACGTAGGCGCGGCGAAAGTCGCCTTCCGCATCGAAATCAGCCCGCTGCAACCTGCGGCCAACGATTACACGAATAACCTCATCTACGTCGCAACCCCGGTCTTCTAAGGAAGACGCCGAAAAACCCCGAATCCTCGGGGTTTTTTGCTGGATCATGTGCATTGTCGACCGGGAACTCTCGTGATACGATGAAGCAAACCATGAAAAACGCGTTGAAAGGACTGATGGCGATTGCCATCGTCGCAGCGGTCGCGCTCCCCCTTGCCCACGCACAAACGCAGACGGTCGGAACGGGTATCAAAGTCCAGCCAGCGCTTTTTGAGCAGCTCGTCAACCCGGGCGACACGTTCTCGACGTCGATCACGGTGACGAACCCTGATCCGACGGCGAAGCAGTTCACGGTGACCGTCGAGAACATATCGGACATGACGGCGACCGGACAGCCGGTCTTCACGTCGTCATCGGTCCCCGAATACGGCCTGAGCTCGTGGGTTTCGATCGCGAATCCCGTCATCACCATTCCCGCGAACGGCAGCGCCGTCGTTCCCTTCACGATCACGGTCCCGAAGACCGCGGCTCCGGGCGGCCATTATGGCGCGATCTTCGTGACGCTCGGCGCCAAGCGGCCGGCCTTCACGGGAACGGGCATCGGCTATGAGGTCGGATCGCTCATCGACCTCCGCATCGCGGGCGAGGCGACCGAAGACGCGCAGATCCAGGAATTCAGCACCGACAAGGGGCTCTATCAGGCGCCCGACGTGACGTTTACGGCGATCGCGCACAACGACGGCAACGTGCTGCTTCGTCCGCGCGGCCCGATCGACATCATGAACATGTTCGGCCAGAAGGTTGGCGAGGCGATCATGAACGACGGCAACGCCGCGATCTTCCCGGGAACCGACCGCAGCTTCACCGCGCATTGGACGGGGACCGGATTCATGATGGGCCGTTTCGACGCCGTGATGTCGCTCACCTACGGCGATCAGGGACAGAAGACGGTCTCGCGCGAAGTCTCGTTCTGGATCATCCCGGTCGTCCCGATCATCGCCGTCCTCGGGAGCATCCTGTTCTTCGTCCTCATCTTTGTCTGGTCCGTGCGCGCCTATGTGCGCCGCAGGGTCGCCGCGATGACGTCGGGCCGCCCTGACCGCGGCGCCTCGGCCGAGGAGCGGTTCCTCGCCGAAGACCGCCTGCCGTTCTCGCGCCTCGTCTTCATCCTTATCGCGACCGCCATCTTCGCCATCGTCTTCCTGCTCGTCCTGTTCTTCTTCTTTGGCTGATGCTCCGCAAGGCCATCGGAGTCTTCATCAGCATGGCGGCGATCGGACTGATCGCCGTCGGCTTCGTCGGCAGCCGCGCGCTTGAGTCGTCGACGGCCGGACGCATGCTCGCCCAGGTCGGCGTGACGCTTGGCATCGAGCCGAACCCCTACAACACGCTGAACGCCCAGCTCGATGCGAAGCAGACCCAGCTCGAGATGGAGCAGGCCGACCTCGAGGCGCAAAAGGAGGCGCTCGCCTCGGACACGGCGGCTTCGAGCGCGGCCGCATCGTCGCCGCTCATGCGCTATCTCATCGTCATCGTCGGCATCCTTGCGCTGCTCGTCGGCCTCAACTTCTATTTCGACTGGCGACGTTCGGAGCGCGAGGCGAATCACGATGAGGACCGCGGACCCGCGGCGGGCGGCGGCGCCTGACGGCGCGGAAGGAGTGGTAAAATGAAAGCGTGCACACCCCGACCTGGCGAGCGCGCGCGGTAACGGCGACCTGTCTTGCGGCAGCCGTTTTTTTAGCGCTTGCGCACGGCGCGCACGCGGCGCGGCTCACGTTCGTGAGCGACACCGTGACCGATTCGCGCCCGTCGACCGTTGCGGACCACCGCATCGTGTTCGGCGTCCCGAGCGGCATCCCGGCGTCGGGCACGATCGTGATCACGTTCGAAGGCGATGCGTTCTCGATCGATCCCTCGTTCGATTTCGGCGATGCGGACATCGCCGTATCGCCCACGTCGCCCATCGGCAACTTCACGGACCGTTCGCTTGCGGCGGCGCCCGACGCGGCCCATGACGGCTTTTCGGCCGGCGCGCCGACGGGGCCGATGACGGTCACGCTCTCGTCGGGGGGCGGCATCCCGGCCAATTCCTACGTGCGGATCCTTCTCGGGCAGAATGCGACCTTCGGCGGCCAGGGTATCGACCAGATCACGAACCCGAGCTCGACCGGCTCCTATCGCATCCTTTTGAACACCTATGACGCCGGCGGCGCGCCGCTCGACGAGGGCGCGGCGATGACCGCCGTCCTGCCGGCGGTCGGCGTCGACGTGAACCAGGACCGCGTGAACCCCGCGGTCATTTCGAACGGCATGCCGTCGGGAACGATCCCGTCGAACGTGAACGGCGTGCTGCTCTCGGTGAACACCGACGTCTATTCGACGTGCCGTTATGCGACGTCGTCGGGCGTCGCCTATGACGCGATGCCGAACGGGTTCGCGCACACGTCGATCGGTACGTTCCATACCGCGAACTTCATGGGACCGTTCGCGAAGGGGACGACCTATGACATCTATGTGCGCTGCATGGATTTCGTCGGCAACGTGAATCCAAATGATTACGTGATCGAGTTCAAGGCGGGCGATCCGACGGGAACGGGACTGGGCGGCGGCACGGGCGGCGGTCCGGTCGCGCTTCCCGGCACGGGTGGCGGGAGCGGCGGGGGCGGCGACACGTTTCCGGCACCGCCGCCGCAGCCGAGCCTCATCCTGAAAGGACTCGGCGTCCCGGGCACGCCGCTCAGCATCCTGCAGGACGGCAAACAGATCATGACGGCGCGGGTGGGCGATGGCGGCATCTTTTCGGTGTCGATCCCGGCCCTTCCGCAAGGCACCTATTCATTTACGATCGTCGAGGAGGATGCGGCGGGCGATGCGATCGCGTCGTACACGACGACGCTCACGGTGGTGCTCGGCACGACGAACAGCGTGACGAACATCCTGCTGCCGCCCGGCCTCTCGCTCGCCACGAGCACGGTATCGCCGGGGTCGGACGTCATCATCGCGGGTTCGGCGCCGCCGCTTTCGCTCGTCACGCTCGCCGTCATCAGCCAGACGAACGCGCAGAATCCGGTCACGACGACGACGCTCGCGAACGGCGCGGGTGCGTGGAGCGTCGACCTCGCGACGAAGGGATTCGCTGTCGACACCTACCTTGTGAAGGCGCGCGCGGAGCTCGCGGGCTTCGGGAGCAGCAACTATTCGAACCCCGCCTATCTCGGCGTCGGCAAGAATCCGTCGTCAAAGGGTCTGATCGGCGACGTGAACGGCGACGGCAAGGTGAACCTCGTCGACTTTTCGATTCTGCTCTTCCATTGGAACACCGATTTCGCGGGAACCGACTTCAACGGCGACGGGACGGTCAATCTGACAGATTTTTCGATCCTCCTGTTCCATTGGACGGGGTGACGATCTGATATACTTAAGGTATCACGGGTATGCTTTCGTTCTATCAAAAACTGTCGAGCAGGCTGAACGAGGTTGACGCGCCGCCGGAACCCGCGCAGGCGCCGGCGAAAAGCGTCTCGTTCAAGGGAACCGGCGAGCGCGTCGCCGTCCCCGCACCCGCGGGCGCACCGGCTGCCGCCGCGAACGCGAACGCCGCGGCCGCGCAGGCCGCATCCCAGGAGCCGCCGAAGGAGCAGCTTCCCGAAGGCGCCGAGCCGCTCGATGTCGACCTCTTCCAATCCGATGCGCGCATGGTGCTTTTCTTTCAGATCGGCGGCGTCGCGAAAGAGGACGTCGATCTCGTGATCGACGAGGAGGCGAACACGGTCACCGTCCAGGTGACGCAGAAGCGCCCGACGCTCCCGCCCATCCCGGGCGCCCCCGAGGGCAACGACGAGAAGGGCCGTTATGCCAAGCAGGAAATCAAATGGCGGACCCTGTATCGCAAAGTCTATCTCCCCGCCGCGTTCGATCCGAGCGAGGCGAGCGCCGTTTCCGAGAAGGGCGTGCTTGTCGTCGTGCTGCCGTCGAAGAAGCCCGGCGCCGGCAAAAAGCTGGCGGTCAAAGCCCTGGATGAAAAATAGCCTCGTCATCGCCCTTGCCGCGTTCGGCCTTGTGACGCTCGCCTTCCCGGCGGGCAGCTTCGGCGCGGGCGCGGCCGCGATGTCGGTCACGCCGTCCAGCGGGACCTATGCGGTCGGCGGCACGTTCACCGTGAGCATCATGCTCGACAGCGGCGGCGGCATCGGGGTGAACGCCGCGGACGGCAAGCTGACGTTCGACCCGACCGTGCTCGCGGTGCAGAGCATTTCAAAGGGGAATTCGGTCTTCAACCTGTGGGTGAAGGACCCGTCGTTTTCGAACACCGACGGATCGGTTTCGTTCAGCGGCGGCAGTACCGAAGCCTATACCGGCAGCGCGGGCGACATCTGCGACGTGACCTTCAAGGCGCTCAAGGCGGGATCGACCGATCTGGCGTTCGCGTCGGCTGACGCGCTTGCGGCGGACGGACAGGGAACGAACGTGCTTTCGGGAACGACGAAGGGATCGTTCACGGTGAGCGGATCGGCCGGCGCCGGTTCATCGTCGGGATCGTCGAAGGGTTCGTCCGGCGGCTCCGGCGGTTCATCGGGCGGCGGCGGCTCGTCTGGAGCTGCGGCCGGCTCCTCGGGCGGCGACGGATCGGCGGGCGGCGCGGCTCCTTCCGGCTTCACGCCGAGCGTAACGATCGCATCTCCTACGCATCCTGATCCCACGAAGTGGTACGCGAGCGCGAATCCGAACTTCACCTGGCAGCTCACCCCCGACATCGCCGGCGTGAACGCGGTGCTCGACACGAACCCGTCGACCTATCCGAAGCGGACATCGCAGGGCCTCATCTCGTCGAAGCAGTATTCGAACGTCGCCGAGGGCCTGTCCTATTTCCATGTCCGGTTCGAGGACGCTCTGGGCAACTGGAGCGACCCGGTCACCATGCAGGTGCAGATCGACGTGACGCCGCCGCAGCCCTTTACGGTGACCGCGCAGCCCGGTGCCGGCATCTCCGGACGCACCGTCCTGCTCTTCAATGCGACTGACACGGTTTCGGGCATCGATCATTACCTCGTGGTGTTCGATGGGACGGCCTCGACGACGGTCGCCCTGTCCGACGTGAAGAACGGCGCCTATACCGCGGCGCCGCTCCTGCCGGGCAAGCACACGGTCGCGGTCCTCGCGGTCGACAAGGCGGGCAACAGCACCGAAGCCGACGCCGAGTTCGACATATCGGGCGTCTCCCAGCCTGAGATCACGAACTTCCCCGCGGCCGTCATCGAGAAATCGCCGATCGTCCTCGAGGGCGTCGCCGATAGCGGCTCGAACGTGACCGTCGACGTGAACGACGGCACGGGCAAGGTGATGAGCGAGGGCAAGATGACCGCCGACGAGACCGGCCACTGGCTCTATGCCGTCGAGAGCGGCCTCTCGACCGGCAAGTACACGCTCGTCGTCTCGATGGTCACCACGCAGGGCGCGTTCGCGAGCACGACCGCCAAGGCGTTCATGGACGTGATTCCCGCGCCGTTCCTCGACCGCTTCGGCTGGGCGCTCATCGTGCTCCTCGTCGCCGTGATCAGCGGCCTCGTGACCTTCGGCTTCTATAAGAAGAAGATCCTCGACATCCAGGTCGCGCTGGCGAAACGCGAGAACGCCGAAGCGCGCGTGAAGACCCGGGTGGTCTTCGAGACGCTCCGCGAGGAAGTCGACGACCAGATTAGCCACATGGAGGGCGGGGCGCTTCAGGCGCAGGGCGAGCAGCGGCTCGAACCCGAACGCGTGCTCGACACCATGCGCAACGCGCTCGCGATTTCCGAAACGACCATCCAGAAAGAGATCGACGACGTCGATAAGGCGCTTGCCTCGGAGTGACCATGCGGGAACGGATCGCCCGGGTGAAGGAACGCCTTGCGGCCCGCGTGCGGACGCTTCGGGACCGCGCGCTCGCGCTCTCGCGCCGCAAGCGCGGCCGCCGTCCCGACTCGCACCTTATCGACATCAGGACCGGTGCGGCGCCGAAGACCGTGATGCTCCGTGAGCTGATCCTGCATGTCGAGTTCGAGGTGAGCCGCCGCGCGGCGAAGAAGTTCGCCGTGACGTACCGCCGGCCGCTCATCGCGTTCGCCGCCGTTTTCATATTGGGGCTTTTCGTGCGGTTCCTGCTCGTGGGATTCGCGACGACCGTCGATTTCTATCCGTCATCGTGCCTTGGCAGCTGGGACAACGTGCAGAATGCGCTCGGCAGGCCCGAGGTCGCCGCGGGATCGCCCGGCTCGTCGTTCACCGGGCTCAATTCGGCCGTCTTTTCGACCGGGACGCAGCAGATGTTCTGCGGCAACTTTTCGGGTGACGTCCCGATCAGCGACCTCGCGGGAAAGAACTTCCAATCCGCCACGCTCGTGCTCTCGTGGTATGTCGACCTGCCCCAGGCCGCGCCCGCGAGCGGAGGAGGGGGCGGTGGCGCTTCGGCGGCACCGGTTTCGACGTCCGACGTGACGGCGGCTTCGAGCACCGACGATGCGGCTTCGTCGACGGCGGCCACGTCGACGGTCCCTGCGCCATCCGACGGTGCGACGTCGACCTCGCCTTCGCCTGCGGCGCCCGCGTCCGATGGCGGCACCGCTTCGTCCACCGATGCATCTGCTCCTTTGATCGCACCATCGTCGGATACCGTGTCGTCATCATCTTCGGAAACGCCTCCTCCGCCTGCGCCCGCACCGGAGCCGACGCCCTTGCCATCGCCCGAACCGACGCCGGTGCCGACACCCGCGCCCGCTACGCCTGCGCCCGACGCAACCCCGCCGCCACCTTCGTCGCCAACGTCGTGGCTTTTCGAACTGATGCCCCAAAAGGCGTACGCCGATGCGACGAGCGCCGCCGCCGTGGCCGATTCGTCGACGGCGCTCATGGCGACGACGACCGAAGGGGTTCCGACGACCGCGACGCCGCCCGCGCCCATCACCGTGAACACGTCGGTATTCCAGAACATCATCCTGCCGTCGAGCACGCCGGGCGACTTCCTCGGCCTCGTCTATTCGACGGATGGCACGACCTGGCAGCCCCTCGTGAACATCCACGACGACAACTGGCAGTCGGGACGCTATCCGATCCCGATCTCGTCGTGGGACGAGCTCGCGCACCTGCAGGTCGCGTTCGTGGGGCTTGGCACGTCCGACGCGCCGAAGGTCTATCTTGATGCGGCCGGCGTCGAGGTTTCCTATGTCGACACGCCCGAAGGGACGACGACGATCACGCCGCCCGCCGATCAATCGTCGGCGGCCGACGGGTCGGTTGCGGCCGACACCGCCGCGTCATCGCCGGATGCGACGGGGCAGCCGGACACGACCGCCACCGACATTCCGCCGCAGGACATCCTGCAGCAGCCCGCCATCCCGCAGGCCGACGTCTTCCAGCAGGGGGCGCACCAGCAGTGCGTCGCCGCGCCGTTCTCGCAGACGGTCGCGCGCGGCACGAGCGCGAGCTATGCCATCGAGCTCTTTTCGGGGCTCACGACGCCGTCCACGACGGTGAAGCCCGGCGCGTCCGCGCCGTCCCTGCCGAACGGCTATCAGCATCCGCTCTACAGCGTGCGGCTCGGATCGCTTCCGCCCGGCGTGTCGTCGTCCCTTGTGCCCGGCCCCGTGACCGACGCGACAAGCACCGTGACGGCGACGCTTTCGGCGTCGGCGCGGGCGGCGCGCGGATCATACAGCCTGCTCGTCATCTATCGCGAACGCCAGGACGACGCATCGCTCCGCTCGACGGGGTGCCAGCTGAACCTCGTTGTGCAATAAGGGTGCGCGAACGTGGGATATAATTGAAGAAACCGGACCCGTTCGGCTTTCTTCATCATGAGACGACCGACCCTCATCGCCCTTGCCGCCGCCTTCGCCGGTGCGTTGTGCCTGTTCCTGCCGCATGGAGCGCGGGCGGTGACCTCGACGGTCATCGACTCGGCCGTCACGACGAACAGCAACTCGAACAACGGCACGGCGTTCACGAACGTCTTCACGACGAGCTCGACGGGCTATGCCTTTTATCGCGACTCGTCGAACAACTGCGTCTATTCGAAGACGACCGACGGCGGCACGACCTGGAGCGCGGCGGTGGCGGTCGGTCCGAACACGACCTGCATCCGCGTCGCCGTCTGGTATGACCGGTGGACGCCGGGCAACTCGACCGGCACCTATGTCCACATCGCGACGATCGACAGCCGCAACGACGACCTCTGGTATGACCGGCTCGACACCTCGAACGACACGCTGACATCGATTGTCGACATCTCGGCGGCTTCCCAAGGAGGAACCTTCACGGCCGGCGCGACCGTCGACGCCCTGACCGAGGGGACGAACGGGCGGCTGTATGCGGGCGTCTATAACTCCGCGGATTCGTACGTGCTCTCGTGCTCGACGAACTGCACGACGACAAGCACCTGGCTCGAGGTCGGAACGTCGACCACGTGGGGGACGAACGCGAACGACTGGATGATCCTGAACCCGCTGCCGAGCGGCAACATCCTCAACATCCGGTTCGTGATCGCGAGCAACCTGCTCGAATCGAAGGTGTGGCACGTGGCCTCGTCGACCTGGGATGCCGGCTGGGCGACGATCGACAGCAACTGCCCGCCGAATACGACCTATGACGGCCATTTCGGCACGGCCGTCAACCACTCGACGAACTTCATCTATATGGCGTCGGCCTGCAACGTCGCGACGCTCTCGGCGGGAACGGGCGCGATCCGCACCTGGACCTATTCGCCGGCGTCGAGCACGTGGACGCGCGACTCCGACGTCGAGACGAGTTCGACGCTCGGCCTCACCGGCGCGAAGATCGGCCTGGACCTCAACACGGGGAACGTCTACGTCGTCTATAGCGGCCGCACGACGCCCGGCACGGCGAACACCGCGAACGTCTATTACAAGATCTCGACGAGCACCAGCATGAGCGCGTGGGGAGCGCGGCAGGGTCCGGTCAACCAGACGACGACGAACATCTATGGCGCCCGCATCGACGGCATGTCGCAGTACCGCCTCTATGCGACCTGGGTCGACGTGAACGCCGATTCGCTGAACGGCACGACGATCACGGTCTTCACGCCGAACACGTTCACCGAGGCCGGCTACCGCGTCTTTCAGGACCTCGACGGCACTCAGGTCGGGACGCCGTTCGATACGCAGAACGCGACCTCGCTCGTCCCGCTTGCCGGCAAGCCGTTCCGCCTGCGCGTGCTCGTCTCGGTCGCCGGCACCGGCATCGACATCAGCGGCCAGTCGTTCAAGCTGCAATATGCGACGAGCACGGCGGGCGGGTGCGACACGGGATTCTCGGGCGAGACCTATGCCGACGTGGGGACGGCGACCTCGAGCGCGGTCAGCTTTTATAACAACCCGACGCCGGCGAACGGCGCGGCGCTCACCGCGAACGCCCAGGATCCGACGGACGGCACGAATGTCATCGACAATGAGACCTATATAGAGCAGAACCCGTTCTCGAACGACACCGCGAAGATCTTCGCGAACCAGGACGGCAAGTGGGACTTTTCGCTGATCAACAACAGCGGGTCGGCCGGACAGACCTTCTGTTTCAGGGTCGTGAAGGGAGACGGGAGCCTGCTCGATTCCTATACGAACGTCGTCGAGACCCAGGTCGACGCGGCGCCGACCGTCACGAACGTGTCGCTGAACCATGGCGCGAGCATCACGCTCATCGAGGGGACGACGACCACCATCGTCGCGACCGGCACGGTGACCGACTCGAACGGATCGGCCGACATCTATTCGATCACCGGCGTCGCCTACCGCACGAGCCTCGGTCCGAACTGCGCGGCGGACAACAACAACTGCTATATCGGGAGCGGATCGAACTGCGCGATCGACTCGTGCGCCGGCAACTCGTGCACGGTCGAGTGCGACTATCCGCTCTGGTACTTCGCGCAGCCGACCGATTCGGGGACGCCGTGGGCGGGCGATTCGTGGAGCACGCTCATCGACGCGACGGACACGGTGGGAACCGGGGCCGTGGCGACGTCGAGCGGCGTACCGCTCCTTTCGCTCCTCGCCTTCGAGACCACGTCGACGATCAATTACGGAAGCTTCATCACCGGGCAGAGCATGTCAACGCTCACCGCGACGGCGACCATCAAGGCGACCGGCAACACGTCGATGAACGTGCGCGTCTATGGCACGAACATGACGAGCGGCTCGTTCAGCATCCCCGTCGGGCAGCAGCACTTCGCGACGGCGTCGGTCCCGTACGCGTCGGGCACGACGCTCCTTGCGAATCCCGGATCGACCGTCGCGATCAACCTGCCGAAGCCGACGTCGACCGCGGTCGCGCAGACGTCCGCGTTCTATTGGGGGATCGCGATCCCGTCGGGACAGATGGCGACCACCTATACCGGCGGCAACTCGTTCGTCGGCGTGGTCAATTCGCTGCCGTGGCCCTAGGGTGCGTGATACAATAGGGATAATGCGTGCTCGTCGTGTTGCCGGCCTTATGATCCTCGTGGGGGCGCTCCTTGTCGCGGCGCACGCGATCGGGCGCGCGTTCGCGCAGACGGCGGCGCCGACGGTCTCGGACGTCGCCGTGACCGAGCTCACGCCGACGTCGAGCGTCATCACCTGGACGACGAACACGAAGACCGACAGCGACATCGACGTGAGCCTCGACACGAACTATTGCGGCATCCGCAACGAGGAGCCGCCCGCGAAGACGCACTCCATCACGGTGCTCGGCCTCGATCCGGCGACGACCTATTTCTATCGCATCCGCTCGACCGACGCCGATGGCAACCAGCAGGTATCGGGCGACTATACGTTCACGACCTCGAGCACGGTCGACCTTTCGAAGATCACGAATCCGCAGCAGCAGCAGCTCGCTGAGAAGAGCATCGCGGCGATCCAGCAGATCACGAGCCCGACGGCGCTCCAGACGGTCGCCCAGGCCCTGAACGCGCAGGCCGAAAAGGAGATCGGGCCGCCCGAGATCCTCGGCAATCCGCAGATCGACATCCAGACGGACCAGGCGACGGTGAGCTGGACGACCGACCAGGATGCCGACGGCGAGGTCTTCGTCGCTTCGGCGGCGGAGTACAATTCCGCTGCGTCGAATCCCTATGCCCGCGAGGAGCAGGACCCGAACGCGAGCACGAAGACGCATACGGTTACGCTCTATGGCCTGTCGCCCGCGACGCAATACCATTACAAGGTGGCCTCGAAGGGCCCGATCGGATCGGCGGGCGAGAGCGGCGACCTTACGTTCACGACGAAGTCGGTCCTGCCGCAGATCATCAACCCGCACGTCGTGAAGGTCGGCGAGCACGAGGCGACGATCAGCTGGGGGACGCCGGTGCCGTCGGCCGGAACGGTGACCTATACCAACATGGCGAACCGCAAGGCGCTCTCGACCGGCGACCCGTCCTTCCTCGTGACGCACATCCTGCAGCTCACGAACCTCACCTTCCAGACGCGCTATTCCGCGGTCGTGACGGCCGAGAACCAGGCGGGCGACCGCGTGGTGAGCGACCCGATCTATTTCGTGACGACGAAGAACATCTTCCCGCCGGTCATCTCGCAGGTGAACAACGACTCGACGCTCTATCCCGGCCAGGACACGACCGTGCAGACGGTCGTCTCGTGGATGACCGACGTCCCGGCGACCTGCTACCTGTCCTATATCGAGGGCGTCGTGAAGAAGGATGCGGGCAGCGTGACGTCGTCGCCCGAAAGCGCGCCGCTCACGAAGCACGTGAGCGTGATCACGAACTTCGCGCCGGCGACCGTCTATAAGTACTGGGTGACCTGCACCGACGTCGACGGCAACACGACGAGCTCCGAGGATTTCGTGCTCCTCACGCCCGAGCAGCAGAAGAGCATCGTCGACATCATCCTCGACAACTTCCAAGGGACGTTCGGCTGGCTGAACGCCGCCGGCGGCAAGAAGAAATAATGCCATGATCGAGCCCATCATCCGCGTCAACAATTTAAAGATCGTCTATAACGAGGGGAAGGCGAACGAATATTACGCCCTCCGCGGCGAAAGCCTCGAGATCTATCCGCGCGAGTATATCATCCTGTTCGGCCCGTCGGGCTGCGGCAAGTCGACGCTGCTCTATTCGCTGCTCGGCATCCTGGCGCCGTCGTCGGGCGAGGTGCTCATCAAGGGCGAGAACCCCTATAAGTACGACTGGCGGCAGATGGTGAAGTTCCAGCAGAGCACGGTCGGCATCATCTATCAGTCGTTCAACCTCATCCCGTCGCTCACCGTGCTCGACAACGTCGCGCTGCCGCTCATCTTCGCCGGCCTTTCGAAGAGCGAGCGCGACAAGCAGGCGATGGCGCTCCTCAAGCGGTTCGGCGTCGACCAGCACGCGCACAAGCTCGGCACGAACCTGTCGGGCGGACAGATGCAGCGCGTGGCCGTCGCGCGGTCGCTCGTGAACGACCCCGAGATCCTGTTCGCCGACGAGCCGGTCGGCAACCTCGACAGCATCTCGTCGGACCAGGTCATGGGCACGCTCGAGGAGATCAACATGAAGGACCAGAAGACGGTCATCCTCGTCACGCACGACGCGAAGCTCCTGCCCTACGCGCACCGCGTCTATTACCTGAAGGACGGCGCCGTCGAGCGCGAGGTGATGAACCCCGAGAAGAAGCAGATCAAGCAGACCGACCCCGGCACGTCGATCCTCTCCGAGATCGAGAAGCTCGCGCGCATCTATCCCTATGCGACGCCAAACGAGCTCCGGGTGAAGAGCATCGTGAACTTCCTCACGCAGGACATCGGCTTCGACCAGATCGAGCGGCTCGAGAGGTGCGTCGGCATGTTCATCGACGGCAAGTTCACCGACGAGACGCTCGTCGCGACGCTCCGCAAGGCCGTCGAAGACGGCGGCCCCGAGCTTTCGAAGGAGCGCGCCGACATCTTCAGGGAGAAGCTGAGCATCATCCTCAAGGAGGCCCGGGAAATCAGGTCGTACCGGGACAATTTCCGCGCCAAGGTCTCGTCCCCCCGCCAGGCCGAGCGGCTGGCCGAAGTGCGCAGCGACCTCGTCCGCGAATGCGGGCTTTCGCTCAGCGCCGAACAGGCCGAGCGGCTCGAGGAGCTGCTCAAGTTCCGCATCCGCGGCTTCATCCAGCAGGAGGATTTCAGGCGCCGGTTCGAAACGCCCTTCGAGGACGGCGGCGTGGGCGTCGGTTCCGAGGCCGCGCGCATCGGGTCGTGGTACCTCGAAAAGCTGATCGGGCAGGGGATGTACCTCTGAACGTCTATAATGAACCTATGAGGGTCGGCGACGCACTCAAGCTTTCAACCCGGATGTTCAAGACCAATCCCGCGAGGACGTGGCTTACGATCCTCGGCATGGGCGTCGGCACGTCGGCCGTCGTCATGCTGGTCGGCCTAGGGTTCGGCCTGCAGAACATCCTGCTCGAGAAAATCGTCTTCGGCGACACGCTCTTGAGCCTCACGGTCTCGAATCCGCTCTCGACCGCCGTGACCCTCGACGACAAGACCGTCGCGCAGTTCAAGGCAATGCCTAATGTGCTCGACGTCTCGCCGCTCGCGAGCCTGCAGTCGCTCGTCACCTATGACGGGCTTTCGGCGAACGCCGACCTGCAGGGCATACGCGCGTCCTATTTCAAATATGCCGGCATCGCGATGGTCGCGGGCCAGCCGTTCAGCGACCAGCCGAGCGACGGCAACGACGTCATCCTGTCGAGCGCGGCGCTGCAGCTCTTCGGCGTCGACGATCCGAAGAGCATCCTCGGCAAGACGGTTTCCTTCCGCGTGATCACGCCGACGAGCGGGTCGGGCACGAGCGACCAGGTCGCGCTGAACGGCACCTATACCGTGACCGGCGTGACGAACGACGTCGCATCCATTTATGCCATGATGCCGCTTGCCACCCTGTCGTCGCAGGTGGGGATCACGTCCTATGACAAGGTGCAGGTGCGCGTCTCGGCGAGCAACTACCTGAACAGCGTCTCCGACGCGATCATCAAGCTCGGGTTCGAGGTTTCGGCGCTCTCGAAGACCGTCGAACAGGCCAACCAGATCTTCAGCGGCATCCAGATCCTCCTCGCCGGCTTCGGCGGCATTGCGCTCATCGTGTCGGCGATCGGCATGTTCAACACGATGACCGTCACGCTCCTCGAGCGCACCGGCGAGATCGGCGTCATGCGCACGATCGGCGCCTCGCCCCGCGACATCCAGTTCCTCTTCCTTTCCGAGGCGGTCGTCGTGGGATTCCTCGGGGGCATGACGGGGATGGCGATCGGCATCATTGGGGGCCTTCTGATCAATTACCTGCTGAACGTCGTCGCCGCCCATTTCGGCGGCGCTGCCGTCGCGCTTTTCGCGTTTCCCGGCACGTTTCTTGCCTTCATTACGGCCTTTTCCGCTGTCGTGGGCTTCATTACGGGCATTTTCCCGGCCCGACGGGCGTCGTCCATCAGTCCGCTCGAGGCGATCAGATACAAATAAGAGGAGCGCGGCGTGCATCGCCGCCGTTTCAGGGCCTTCGCCGCGGTTATCATGTGGATAACTGCATTTTTTTTGGGGATTTTCTGTTCTAAAATGAAGGAAAGGGAAACTACGCATGATAGTCCGCTTTTTAAGATGGATTACCGGAAAAACCCAGGCACCCCAGGGGCGCATTAGCGTCCTTATCCTGTTCCTCGGGTTCCTTACGGCCGGCGCGATCCTGGGCGCCAATTTCTTCGCAACCGACGCCCTGCATCACGCCCGGTTCACGTTCGCCCAAAGCACGGCGACCACGACGGTGACCGTCCTCAACACGCCGCCGAACTGGACCGTCGACGCGCAGGAGGCCGTCGAATCGTCCACATCGTCGCCGACGAACGCCGGCAACACGGTGAGCTGGACCGCCATCGCCACCGACCCGAACAGCGACAGCTTCTATCTCCTCATCTGTAAGACGAGCAGCACGCCGACGGCCGGCGTGGGCGGCGGAGCGCCCAGCTGCGCGGGCGGCGCCGGCAACCAGTGGGCCGTCTCGTCGCTCGCGGCAAGCGCGGCGAACGCGACGTCGACCTATACGACCCAGTCGAGCGATCCGCAGCTCAACCCCTGGTTTGCCTGGATCTGCGACAACAACGCCGGCGGCGCCCAGTGCAACGCCACGTACAAGCAGGGCACCGGCAGCACCGCCTCGCCCTTCGTCGTGAACCACCGCCCGAGCTTCGCCTCGGTCTCGAACACCGGCCCGGTCAACCCGGGAGCGAACCTCACGTGGAATTCCGTCGCATCCGACACCGACACGTTCGCCGGAGCGACCGATACCGTGACCCTCTATATCTGCAAGGCGAACGACTTCACGGGAACCGCGTGCGGGGCGGGCGGGACCTATTGCTCGTCGACGCCGGCGTCATCGAATCCGAGCTGCAGCTATACCATCCCCATCCCGCAGCAGGACAAGAGCTATAACAGCTTCGCCTATGTCATCGACCAGCACCTGTTCGCCGCATCGGGCGGTTCGCAAAGCGCGACGTCGACCTATTCCGTGAACAACGTCGCGCCGACGATCACGTCGTCGAGCATCAGCCTGCTCAACACCGACGGCTCGACGAACCCGCTCGCGCTCACGGCGCCGACCGGGCAGACATCGGGCTTCCAGGTGAAATTCACGTCGTCCGACAACAACAGCTGTCAGAACTCGTCGGGCGGCCAAGAGGTGCAGTCCGCAATCATCAACGTCTACCGTTCGGGCATCGGCCAGGCGAACTGCCAGACGAGCGGCAACTATAACGCCAACAACTGCTATCCGGCCGCGGTCGGCACGACGACCTGGAACTATTTCTGCTCGCAGGACGTGAGCTCGTGCAGCGGCCCCACGTCGCTCACGGCGACCTGGACCTGCACCTTCCCGCTGTGGTACGTCGCCGATCCGACGGACGGCACGACGGCGAGCGACACGCAGTATTTCAACCAGAACTGGCTCGTGAGCGTGCGTACGACCGACGACAACGCGGCGACGAGCACCCTCACCGAATCGAGCGTCGGCAACGAGGTCTCGAGCTTCCTCGGCGTCCAGCTCAACACGCCCTCGATCAACTTCGGCGCCTTGAGCCCGGGAACCAACAACGCGACGCTCAGCACGTCGACCGTGCTCGCGGCGACCGGCAATGTGGGCCTTAACGAGACGCTCTATGGCCTCGACATGTGTCCTAACTTCCCGAGCTGTCCGGTGTCGCCGACCTCGACCATCCCGGTCGGCCAGATCCAATATGCGACGTCGGCCATCGCTTATGGCTCCGGCCTTTCGCTCGCAACGAGCCCCGGCAGCCTGTTCAACATCCAGATCCACAAGTCGACGGCCACCTCATCGGCCACGACCGGTTCGACCTTCTGGGGCATCGCGATCCCGGGCACCATCCAGCTGTCGGGCGCCTATACCGGACAGAACACGTTCATCGGCGTGAAGAGTCCGGCGCAGACCTGGTAGTCCCCGGTCATCCGTCGGTCGGTCATCCGCGGCCGGGCTCCTCTGTGCTATAATGATTCAATAGTGCCTGTTTCCGGCTGCCTCCCGCGTTCAATGAAACCGAAATTCCTCATAGGGGCGACGGCGCTCGCGATCTGCGTTTCCTTTTTTGCGGGAACGCGCCTTGCTGCGGCCGAAGGGTTCGGCATCACGCCGCCGTACGTGAAGAACGACTCGCTCACGCAGAATTCGCATTACGAGCAGCAGATCATCCTCGTCCGCGGCAATCCCGACCAGGACCTCATCGCGAAGGTCACCGTGAACGTTCCCGGCGCGAACGACTGGATCACGATCGACAAGGGGACGCAGTTCACGCTGCCGGCCGGAACGCAGCAGGTGCCGCTCACGGTGAGCGTGAACGTGCCGAACGACGCGAAGCTCGGACGCTATCAGGGATCGATTCAGGTCGTCGTCTCGCCGCTCACGCCGCCCGTCGCGGGAACCGTCGGCGTGACGATCGGCGCGCAGATCGACGTCGACGTTCAGGTGATCGACCGCAAGTCGGTCGACTTCAAGGTGCACCGCGTGACGATGACGAACGCCGAAGAGGGATCGACCTTCTGGTGGATGCACTTCCCGGGCAAGGTGCTCTTCACGATGACGCTCGAGAACGACGGCAACATCGTGGGCAGCCCCCGCAAGGTGGTGTTCAGCTATGGCGAGTTCCTCACGCAGAAGGTCCTCGACACCGAGACGAACACGAACGGGCTCGACGCCGTGCAGCCGTTCGACACGAAGGACGTGACGGCCGAGATGCCGGTCTATCTGCCGCAGGGGAGCTACAAGGTGTTCTATGAGATCTACGGGCGCGACGACCAGGACGTGATCGGGCAGGGGACGCTCGACCTCAGCGTGCTGCCGCGCGGATCGCTCGCGGGCTATATCGGCTATGGGTTCTGGGGCATCCGATGGCAGGAGAAGGCCACCACGTTCGCGATCGGGTTCGGCATCCTTGCGGCCCTGTGGGGCATCTATGCGCTCATCCGGACCGTGTTCCGCCGCGGACGCACGAAGAAGAAGCGGCGCCCTGCGCCCCCGGTTCCGCCCCCGCCGCAACCCTCTTATTAAAGGAGCATGAAGGGAGTCTGGATCGCCGCGGGATGCATGTTGCTCCTCATATCCGGCGCCGGCCTTGCGCATGCGCAGACGTTCACCGCGACGACCTCGGTGCGCATCAGCATCTGCGGCAACGGGATCGTCGAGGCGCCGACCGAGGCGTGCGACGATGGCGTGAACGCCGGCCTCTATTCGACCTCGACCGCCGAGCGGAGCTGCATGCCCGACTGCAGCTCGTTCGCGCCCTACTGCGGCGACAGCATCCTGCAGCCGCAGTTCGGGGAGCAGTGCGACGACGGGAACAACACCGCGAACGACGGCTGCTCGCCGACGTGCGCGATCGAATCGACCGCGCCGCTCCCGGGACCGGGACCCGCGGGCGGGACGAGCGGCTATATTCCCGGCAGCCCCCTGCCGCTCAACCCGACGAAGGTCGTCATCCAGGGCAAGGCGTATCCCGGCGCGAGCGTGAACATTTTGAAGGACGGCGCCGTGATCGGCGTCGTGCAGGCCGACACGAGCGCGAATTTCTATTTCACGACGAGCGACATCTCGCCGGGCGTCGCGACGTTCGGCATCTGGGCCGAAGACAGCTCCGGACTGAAGTCGATCGCGCTCACGACGACCTTCACCGTGACGGCGAACGCGGCGACGACGATCTCGGGCGAGTTCCTGCCGCCGACGATTTCGGTCGACAAGCGGCAGCTCGCACACGGGGCGACGCTCACGGTGAGCGGCCAGTCGGTGCCTCAGGCGACGGTCGAGGTGCACGTGCACTCGGCCGGCAACATCGTCGTCACGACGAGCACCGACGCCGGCGGCAACTGGAAGCTCCCCGTCGACACGACGCCGCTCGACAACAACGCGTTCCACACCGTCGACGCCGACTTCTCGACCACGCAGAACGGCGCGGTCGCGCGGAGCGTCGTGAGCCAGGACATCTCGTTCTATATCGGCTCGAAGGCGATCGGCAAGAGCTTCCTGTCCGACCTGAACGGCGACGGCAAGGTCAACCTGGCGGACTTCTCGATCCTGCTCTTCTATTGGGGGACGAGCACGCAGCTCGCCGACCTGAACAGCGACGGCAAGGTCGACCTGCGGGACCTGAGCATCCTCCTGTTCAACTGGACCGGCTGACCTGGAAGCCTTGTGAAACCTGCTATAATTAAAACAATATGAAAAAGCTGGCCGTTGCGGTTGCGGTCCTTGCCGCCGGGTTTGTCCCGGCGCTTGCCCATGGGGCGCAGATCTATCTTGATCCGGCCACGGGAAAATACCCGCCCGGGGTGACCTTCGGCGTCGACGTGCGCATCGACCCGCAGGGACAGTGCGTCAATGCGGCCGAAGTCGACCTGGCCTATCCGCAGAACCTGCTCCAGGCCGTGGCGGCAAGCGACGGCAACTCGATCTTCTCGCTGTGGATCAAGGAGCCGACGATCTATCAGCAGTTCGGCCTCGTCTCGTTCATCGGCGGGCTGCCGGGCGGCTATTGCGGCCGCGTCGCGGGCGATCCGTCGCTCAGCAACAAGCTCGCCACGATCTATTTCAGGTTCCCGACCTCGACCGCGCCCATCGCGACGTCGACGCTCCTCGCCGGCGTGAAGCTGTCGTTCCTCACGACGACCGAGGCGGTGCTGAACGACGGGGCGGGGACGCTCGCGTCGATGAAGACCGCCGGCGCGACCTATCTGCCGCTCGTGAAGGGGAGCTATGTGCCGCTGAACACGTGGACGAGCGCCATGCAGGGCGACACGATCCCGCCCGATCCCTTCACGGTGGGCGTCTATCACGACCCGTCGCTCTTCGGCAACGAGTGGTTCGCCGTCTTCTCGACGGTCGACAAGCAGACCGGCATCGATCACTATGATGTCGCCGAAGTCCCGCCCAACCAGGTGACCGCGCCGCAGAGCCAGTGGAACTGGGTCCGCGCGGTGAGCCCCTATCACATCAAGGACCAGACGCTCCGCAGCCTGATCGCCGTGCGCGCGATCGATGCCGCGGGCAATGCGCGCGTCGAGCAGTACGCGCCGGCGAACGCGCCGGCGAAGCCGCAGCCGATGTCGCTCCTGCAGCTCGTCGCCATCATCGGCGTCGTGGGCTTCGTCATCCTGCAGATCGTGCTGCGCCTCATCTAACCGGCGCGCTCCGTTTGCGAACATGGACAAGGCGGCAGCGCTTCAGGAACTCAAAAAGGAACTCGCCGCCCGCCGCGACCTGCCGCTCATGGAATCGAACCTCGTCTTCGGCGAGGGGGATCCCGACTGCGCCGTCATGTTCATCGGCGAGGCGCCGGGACAGAACGAGGACCGGCTGCGGCGCCCGTTCGTCGGCCGCGGCGGGCAGCTGCTCGACGACGTGATCCGGGGCCTCGGATGGCAGCGCTCGCAGGTCTATATTTCGAACATCGTGAAGCGCCGCCCGCCCGAGAACCGCGACCCGAGCCCTGACGAGATCGCGGCCTATAGGCCCTATCTCGCCCGCGAGATCGAGATCGTCGCGCCGAAAGTGATCGCGACGCTCGGCCGGTTCTCGATGAACTATTTTCTGCCCGACGCGAAGATCACGCGCGACCACGGCCGCGTGTTCAAGATAGACGGCCGCCTGATCTTCCCGGTCTATCACCCGGCCGCCGCGCTGCGCTCGTCAGAGATGATGGCCGTCTTCCGCGAGGACATCAAGAAGCTGCCCAAGGTGCTCGCGGGCGAGCTCACCGTCGAGATTCCGGCGGCGATCGCGAACCTGCCCGAGGCGATGGCGAAGCCGAAGCCGCCGAAGGGGCAGAAGCCGAACCAGCCCGGGCTCTTTTAGGTTATCCCCCATGAGGCCGCAAGGCCGATAGGTACACTTAGAGATATGCGCGAGAGGAGGGGGTTTACCATTATCGAACTGCTGATTTCGATCGCAATCGTCGTCGTCATCGCCGTCGTGGTCATTTTCGTATTGAGTCCCAGTACGTATGTCGCCCAATCACAGGACGCGCGGCGCCTGTCGGATCTTGGCGCGCTCAACAACGCCATCTCGCTTTATCAGCCCGCGGGTGTCTCGGGAACCATCTATACGTCCCTCATCGACTTTACGGCAACGTCGAGCGCTGGAACGAACTGTTCCGGGGTGTTCGGGGCGATGAGCGCACCTTATCACTGCGCAGCGTCGTCATCAGCGCAAAACATCGATGGCACCGGCTGGATCCCGATCAATTTCACGAGCAAAGCCAACCCGCCGATCTCGGTCCTGCCCCTCGATCCGGTGAACACGTCGTCGTCGGGTGACTATTACATCTATGTGAGCAACGACAAGACCTTCGAGGTCGCCACGAAACTCGTCTCATCCAAGAATTCGTCGCTGCCCTCGAATGACGGGGGCGGGAGCTCGACGCTCTATGAGGTCGGATCGAGCCTGCATAGCTTATGATTCGGTAGCCACGCCATTCCTTAGGCGGTTTGGGGGCCTTCCCGTGCTATCATGAAGGCATGGATTTCTCCCCGGCGTACCTTCTGGGACGCTTTGCCTATCGTTTTTTAGACTTTTTTCATCATTGGTACGTCGACGGGTCGCGCGCCTTCGGGCACGCGTTCATTTCCGTGCTCGCTGCCGCCGACCGCACGTTTGCGGTGAAGATCACGCTGCAGCACTTCTTCGAGCCGCTCTATAAGGACTACAGCCCCGTCGGCCGCGTGGTGGGGATCGTCTTCCGCGCCGGCCGGGCGATCATCGGCACCGTCGTCTATTGCTGCATCGCCGCCGCGTTCGCCGCGGCCTACGCCGCATGGCTCGCCGTTCCGGCGGTCATCCTCTATTATGCCGTCCGCAACCGCTAGCCCGTCATCAGAACGGTCCTATTATTTCGACGATCCGCGGCTGCGCATGACGGTCGGCGGGCGGTTCGTCGTGCGGATCACGAGCGTCGTCGCCTATCTGCTGCTCGTCGTCGCCACGGCGACCTTCTTCATTTCGGGCATCCGGCTGCTCTATGCCCTTGGCGCGTTCCTCACGCTCATCCTGCTCGACCGGTTCGCGCACCGCGGCGAAGGCGACGTGCCGCGGTCGGAATTTCCGGCGCAGGGACGCGTGAACGTCGCCCGGGCGTTCCGGCCCCAGGCGTCGGCCGTGCTCGGCCGCGCGCTCGACCGCAGCCTCATCGCCAAACGCTCGTTCTATCTCGAAGTCGCGCAGAAGATGGTCGACGCGGATGAAATAAAAGAGGGCCTCTTGCGGCTCGACGTGAAGCCGGCCGAATTCAAGGCGAAGCTCGAGGAACTCGCGGGCGCATCGAAGGCGCCGGAATCGCGCGAATCCTATGAGGTGAAGATCGGCCTCCTGGCCCTCGAGGCCTTCAGGCTCGCCGCCGACAACGGCCGCGAGTTCGTTCCGGCCGAAGACCTCTTCGCCGCGCTTGCCGGTCTCGGCGATCCGGACTGCGACCGGCTCTTCGAGCTCTTCGGCATCACCGAGGACGACCTCGAGCGCGCCCTCATCTTCGGATCGTCCTCGAGCCGCCGCCGGTTCGGACGGCTGCCGCGCATGCTCGGCGGATTCGTCTTCGAGACCCATCGCGGCGTGCGGCACCGCATCATGAACCGCGCCTGGACCTCGCGCCCGACGCCCACACTCGACCGCTACTCGCGCGACCTCACGGACCTCGCGCGCGATACGCAGGTCGGCTTCATGATCGGCCACGACGAGGAATACGGGCGGCTCGTCGAGACGCTCGGGCGCCCGGTCAACCCGAACGCGATCCTCGTCGGCGAAGCGGGCGTGGGCAAAGAGACGATCGTGCAGCATCTCGCCCTCATGCTCGTGAAGGACGAGGTCCCGCGCAGGCTCTTCGACAAGCGCCTGATCGCGATCGACATCCAGGGCCTCTGCGCCGGCGCGCCGCCCGACGAGCTCAACCGGCGCATCCGCGAGATCGTCGACGAGATCAACGTCGCGGGCAACGTCATCCTCTATGTTCCCGACATCCACAACCTCGTGAAGACGTCCGGGACCGCCTATCTCTCGGCGGCCGACGCGCTCATGCCCGTCATCATGAGCAACGAGTTCCCGGTCGTCGGTTCGACCTATCCGAAGGAGTTCAAACAGGCGATCGAGCCCCGCAGCGACTTCGTCGGCGCCTTCGAGGTGATCCACGTGCGCGAGGTGAGCGAGGCCGAGGCGGAAAAGATCCTGACCTATGAGGGCCTGATCCTCGAGAACGAATACGACATCACCGTGAGCTTCGGCGCCGTGAAGCGCGCGGTGGCGCTTGCGAAGCGCTATTTCCATGAGAAGTTCCTGCCGTCGAGCGCCGAGGAGCTGCTGAAGAGCGCGATCGTGCAGGCCGAGGCCCGCGGCGAGTCGTCGCTCGGGCCCGACCGCGTAAGCGCCTGCGCCGAAGAGAAGCTGCACATCCCGCTCCACGAGGCCGAAGGGGAGGAGTCGGACCGGCTGCTCAACATGGAGAAGATCATCCACGAGCGGCTCGTCGACCAGGAGGAAGCCGTGCACGCGGTCGCCGAGACGCTGCGCGAATATCGGAGCGGCGTCACGCGCAAGGGCGGCCCGATCGCGAGCTTCCTCTTCGTCGGGCCGACCGGCGTCGGCAAGACCGAGCTCGCGAAGATCCTGTCGTCGCTGCAGTTCGGATCCGAGAAGGCGATGGCGCGGTTCGACATGACGGAATACCAGGACAAGGCGTCGTTCGTGCGCTTCATCGGCTCGCCGGACGGGACGGTGCACGGGGCGCTGACCGACGCGGTGCGCGAACGGCCGTACAGCCTCGTCCTCCTCGACGAGTTCGAGAAGGCCTATCCCGACATCCTCAACCTGTTCCTGCAGGTGCTTGACGACGGGCGGCTGACCGACAGCATGGACCGCGTCGTCGACTTCACGAACACGATCATCATCGCGACCTCGAACGCGCATTCCGACATTATCAACGAGGCGCTCGAAAAGGGCGAGTCGATGAGCGACATCGAGGAGTACCTCAAGCGGCGGCTCGTCGATGTCTTCAAGCCCGAGCTTCTGAACCGCTTCAGCCGGGTGATCGTCTTCAAGAACCTGCAGCCCGCCGACCTGAGGGCGATCGCCGAATTCAACCTGCGCGAGGTCGCGGAACGGGTGAAGGAGCAGGGGATCTTCCTCGAGTTCGATCCGAGCGCGGTCGCCCAGATCGCGACGCTCGGCTATGACCCGGCGTTCGGCGCCCGGCCGCTGCGCCGCGCGATTGACGAGCGCGTGCGCGGGCCGCTCGCCGAGGCGCTCCTCAGGCGGACGGTCAGGAAGGGCGACGCCGTGTCGCTCGTCTTCGCCGACGGGAAATTCGGGTTCCAATCAAAACGCTCGCCATCATGAAAATAAAAGTAAGCATCACCATCAAAGTCGGACGGCTCGTCAAGTTCTTCATCATCTCGGACTTCTTCCTGCTCGCCGGATGGGGATTCGTCGATCCCGTGTTCTCGGTGTTCATCATCCAGCAGGTTGCGGGGGCGACGCTCGTCACCGTCGGCATCGCGGCCGCGATCTATTGGATCGTCCGCTCGCTCGTCCAGATCCCGATCGCCAACTATCTCGACCGGACCCCGGGCGAGCGCGACGACTTCATGGCGCTCGTGGGCGGCATCCTGCTCGTCGGGATCTCGGTCATCGCCATGAGCTGGGTGACGACGGTCTGGGAGCTGTACCTCGTCCACGCGATCCACGCGATCGCGTTCGCGATGTACTTCGCGGCGTGGCCAACCATCTTCTCGAGGCACCTCGACAAGGACCGCATCTCGTTCGACTGGTCGCTCGACAGCGCGGCCACGGGCGTCGCCGCCGGCGTGACCGGCCTGCTGAGCGGCATCTTCGCCGAGGTCTTCGGGTTCACGACGGTCTTCGTCATCGCCGGCATCCTCGCGATCATCGCGGCCTTCATCCTGCTGCTCGTCCCCGACCTCATCCTGCCGAAGCCGACGCAGCGGGTGCCCATCCCCATCGATCACAACCCAGCGGATCTCGACGTATAATAGAGGCATGGCGGACACCTCGAACGCGGCGATAGCCGAAATACTCCGCGAGATCGGCGAATACCTCGAGATGCAGAAGGTCCCGTTCAAGCCGCGCGCCTATGAGAAGGCGGCGCAGGTGATCGACGGGCTCGAAGAGGAGGTCGCCGAGACCTATAAGGTCGGGGGTCTGAAGGGCCTGCGCGAGATTCCCGGCGTCGGCGCCTCGATCGCGGGCGCGATCGAAGAGCTGATCACGACGGGGAAGATCGGGCAATATGAAGAGCTCAAGAAGAGCACGCCCGTGCGGCTCGACCAGCTCGCGAAAGTCGAGGGGCTCGGTCCCAAATCGATCGACCGCCTCTATCGCGAGCTTGGTGTGAAGGACCTCGCGACCCTCGCGAAGGCGGCGAAGGCAGGCAGGATCGCGAAGCTTCCCGGGTTCGGCAAGAAGAGCGAGGAGAAGATTTTGAAGAACATCGGCTTCGCCGAGCAGTCCGGCGCGCGGTTCATCCTTGGCTACACACTGCCGCGCATCCGCTCGATCGTGAAGCGCCTCGAGGCGGTACCGGGCGTCGTCACGGTGACGCCCGCCGGTTCCGCGCGCCGCCGCAAGGAGACGGTGGGCGACGTCGACATCCTCGTCGTCTCCGACAAATCCGAAACGGTGATGGAGGCGTTCGTCTCGATGCCGGACGTCGTGAACGTGATCGCGCGCGGCGCGACGAAGTCGTCCGTGAAGCTGCGGACGGGGCTCAATGTCGACGTGCGTGTCGTCCCGCGGGAATCCTATGGGGCGGCCCTCAATTATTTCACCGGCTCGAAGGACCACAACGTGGCGCTGCGCAAGATCGCTGTTGCGAAGCAGTGGAAGCTCAGCGAATGGGGCCTGTTCGACATCCGCGGCGGCAAAGAGAAGATGATCGCCGGCCGCGACGAGAAGGGGATCTATGCCGCGTTCGGCATGGATTATATCGAGCCCGAGCTCCGCGAGAACACCGGGGAAATCGAGGCGGCGCGCGCCCATGCCCTTCCGAAGATCATCCCGTACGGCTCGCTCATGGGCGACCTGCAGGTGCAGACCGACTGGACCGACGGCTCGGCTTCGATCGAGGCGATGGCCCGCGAGGCGGCGAAGGTTGGCCTTTCCTATATCGTGATCACCGACCACACGAAGCGGCTCGCGATGACCCATGGCCTCGACGAGAAGCGCATCCTGAAGCAGATGGCCGAGATCGACCGCGTGAACCGAAAGCTGCGCGGCACGATCAGGGTCCTCAAGGGGACGGAATGCGATATCCTGAAGGACGGCACGCTCGACCTGCCCGACGAGATCCTCGCCAAGCTCGACGTCGTGGGCGTCTCGGTGCATTCCTATTTCACGCTTCCGCGGGCCGAGCAGACCACGCGCGTGCTGCGGGCGATCGACAACCCGAACGTCGACATCCTCTTCCATCCGACCGGGCGGCTCATCAACAAACGTCCGGCGATCGACCTCGACATGGGCGCCGTGATCGCGCTCGCGAAGAAGACGAAGACCGTGCTCGAGGTGAACTCGTTCCCCGAGCGCTCCGACCTGAAGGACGAATACGTGCGCATGTGCGTCGACGTCGGCGTGCGGCTCTCGATCGATTCGGACGCGCACGCGCCGCAGCACTTCGCGCTGCTCGAGAACGGCATCGCCCAGGCCCGACGCGGCTGGGCCGAGAAGAAGGACGTGGTGAACGCCTGGCCTGTCGAAAAGATGCTGCGCGGCCTCAAGGGCTAGGATTCCGCCCGTTCATGAAATTTTCCTTAAAAGGTGCTAGACTTTCTGCATGAATATGCATCCGGCGCCCGAGGAATCGAAGCGCCTATCCACCAAGAAGCAGGTCGTTGCCGGCTTCGTGGTCTATCGCAAGACGAGCGACGGGATCAAGTTCCTGCTCCTCTATCGGCGCGGCAACTATTGGAATTTCCCCAAGGGCCATTTCGAGCCGGGGGAGCGGAGCATCGACGCCGCCCTGCGCGAGCTCGAGGAAGAGACGGGCATCAGGAAGTCGGAGCTGCGCATCATCCCGAACTTCCGGGCCTATGAGCGGTTCTCGTTCCGCATCGGCAACGAGCACATCTATGACACGGTGATCCTCTTCCTCGCCGAGACGCACAAGGCCGACGTGCGGCTCATCCCGCGCGAGCACAGCGGCTTCGGATGGTTCCTCTATAACGACGCGCTCGGGGTCGTCGGCAAGAAGTACGGCGACACGCGCAAGGTGCTGAAGCAGGCGCGGGATTTCCTGCGCTCGAAACGCCGGCCGCGGCGCGGCGCGAATCCCGCGGGCGACGAGAAGGGCGTCAAGGATGGCAAGGAGCAAAAGGATCAGAAAGGCGAGCGGTCCCGCGCTGCGGAACCGCGGCGGGCGGAACAGCCGAGGGAATAACGACTAACGAAACCGACAATAAAAAAGGCCCCCTCGGGGGCCTTTTCGTCGGATTATTTCTTCACTGCGCCGAGGACCTGCTTGAAGACGGCGGGTTCGTGTTCGGCGAGGTCGGCGAGGATCTTGCGGTCGAGCGCGATGCCTTTCTTCTTGAGGGCCGAGATGAAGCGGCTATAGCTCATCCCTTCCTCGCGTACGGCGGCATTGATCTTCACATTCCAAAGCTGGCGATAGACGCGCTTCTTCTCCTTGCGGCCGCGGAAGGCGCGCGAAAGCCCGTGGAGCAGCGCCTCTTTGGCGGCGCGCTCTTTCGACTTGCGACCCCAGCGGAAACCCTTGGTCTGTTTCAGGACCTTCGCCCGGCGCTTATTCGCAATGGTGCCTCGTTTGACCCTCGGCATGGTTTCGAATGATTAGTAGCTCAGGAGCTTCTTCAGCGGATAATTGAGCGACAGCAGCTTCGTCGAGTTGCGGTTCACCTTCGTGCTTTTGCTGGTGCGGAAATGGTCCACGGCCATCCGGCGGCGGACGATCTTGCCGTTCTTCGTGATCTTGATTCGCTTGGACAGACTCTTCGATAAGGCCATAGGGTTGAATTCTACTACAACTCCGAAAACAATGCAACCCTACTTCTTGGCGATCTGGATGGCCGGCCCGTTCCCCAGAAACCGCGGTTCCGAGAGCCTCTTGAACTCTACGGGGATGAGCTTCAGGAACTCGTGCAGCTTTTCCATCGCCCAGTCGCGATTGCGCTTCTCGCGGCCGCGCAGGCGCATGGTGACTTCCACGGGATGGCCTTCTGCGAAGAACTTCTCGAGCTGGCGCACCTTCACCATGAGGTCGTTGTGCGCGGCGCGGGCGCTGATCTGCACCGTCTTCATGCCCGCGCTCTTCTGGGCGAGGCGCTCCTTCTTGATGCGCTTGTCCTCCTCATAGCGGAACTTGTCATAGCTCATGAGGCGCACGACCGGCGGCTTGGCGTTCGCCGAGATCTCGATGAGGTCCAGGCCTTCGTCGGGGCGGACGAGCTTGAGCGCCTCGTCGCGTGGCATGACGCCGAGGTTTTCACCAGTTTCACTGATCACCCGGAGCTCGAGGGCGGTTATTTGGCTGTTGATGCGGGGTTTCGGAATACTCCTATTGTACGGCAACCGGATCGCGCGTCAACCGGCGTGGCGCGTTGCGGCGCGGCCGACCGACCGGTCGATGATATATAATAGAGCTATGGAATCGGCACCGAACAGCCATCCCGGCGTGCCGCCGGACGAGTATCACACGCTTGGCCCGCGCACGTTCTATGTCTTTCTCGTCGATTGGATGGGCGGCACGTTCATATTTCTGGCGCTCGCCGTCGCGCTTTACATCCTGAACGCGCAGCCGTTCCTCGCCGAAAAATCGTTCGCGCCCGTCGCGCCCTATGTGATCATCGCGGCGCACGCGTGCCTCGGCCTGTTCCTCGTCGTCCTCGCGATCACGATCCTCGCGGTGTGGCTTACGTACAAGAACTATCAATACTGCCTGAGCGAGGATTCGCTGAAGATCAGGCGCGGCGTGTTTTCGAAAGAGGAGATCGCGATCCCGTACCGGCAGATCCAGGACGTCGACATCAGGCGCAGCTTCTCGTTCCAGCTCATGGGCCTCTCGCGCATCATGATCCTCACGGCGGGACAGGACCAGGAAAAGGAGGATCCGCACGATGACGATTCCGAAGGCATCCTGCCGGCGATCGACCGCGACCTTGCCGAGTGGCTGCAGGGGGAACTCCTGCGCCGCGCGAACGTGCAGAAGGTGACGGAGGAGGGGAAGTGACGATAAGAAAAGCCGCCGTTCGTTTCCTACTTGGCGGCCGAATATTCATCGCGCGTTGTCAGGGGTTGACCCTGAATTTCATTCCCTCCGTGAGCGCCGCGATCCGTTTGAACGTGTTAAGCTGCTCTTCACGATCCCGCACCAACGACATGAATTTCAGGTACAGGCTGTCGAGCATGTGATATCCCCGATACTGATACGGCTCGGCGAAAAACTCCTCAATGCCATCAGTCCAGGACAGCTCGATGAGTTCGCAACTCATCGCCTGTTCCTTACTGGACACCTTGGAAACCCGATATTTTCCCTTCCATTGCACGTACCGGCCATTCTCAAGGAGGAACAAGCCGAGGTAGTGCGCAGGGACGAGCAGGTTGTCCTGGGTTTGACCAGGCGTCGTCCGTTCAACGTATAACACAAGCGCCCGCGTCCTCAGGAAAATATCGTCGGAGCGCGCGATCATGGTGGCTGGGGTTTCGAGTGTCGCCCCGTGGACGATCGCGGACTTCAAAAGCTCGCCGATCGGTTTGGTCCCGGCGTATTTGAAGCAATGTTTGGTCGCATCATGAATTTTATATACGATGCGAGTCCACTCTTTTGGGGTGATTTCTTTTGCGGAGACCCGAAGATCCCCGAGAAGAAACGACAGCCTGCTGGACGAATCCATTGTCAGACTCCTTGTTGTGAAGTATCAGCCCGCGCTGACCTGCTTAGGTTATATTCCCAATTTACGGAAAGTTCAACAACAAAAAATCCCCGCATTGTGACGGGGATTTTCCCGTGGTGGAGACGGGCGGAGTCGAACCGCCGTGTGACGAGGGTGCCGATGGGCCGTCTACGAGCGTAGACTAACTTGCGTTAGCGAATGATTCCTGGTTTTCATCCCGTCCTTAGAATCGTCCGGACGGACTTGAGCCTCCTTATATAAGACCGGTTCTAGCCCAAGAGGCCCGGGCTGGCCGATCCCGGCTTACGCGAAAGCGTATGCCGGAGCTGCAACGTTACGGTTGGCAGTTATAGTGATGCGCTGTAACGCACGCGCGTTCGGCTCGCAAACCCACGGACGCTCGCCATCGAAGCCAGGGCGTCCCCATGCTGACGGGCCTATGATACCACAAAAACTACGAAGGCGCCAGTCGTTGCTGCTTGACCCGTCCAATTGCCCGGCGATATCCTGCCCGCAGACGATTGGCATCCTTATATAAAGAGGATCGGATGCAGCTTGCAGCAAGACTCCGCTCACGGTCTCCTCTTCACAAAGCATTAGCCAAATGGTAGAATATCCGCAGATTTGAATTGTCAGGAATAATAATTCCGAAAGGAGCGGTATGCGATATACTGACGAACAGATTCGAGCAAGCATCCAGCTTGCCGAAAAAATCGCCGAACAGGAGATGCGGATCTCGGTTTTTGAAAAGGCTGGCATGTCTCCGGATGTCATGGAATCGGCACGCGAAAATATCGGCGGCAAGCTCGGAAATTTACTGGATGACCCTCTTGCGGAAAAATTACTCCCGCAGGCCCGGATCGCCGTTCGTATGCATCAAGCACGAGAGTTGTCCATCGAGCAGACAAAGCTTGGCAGGCTCATCGAGGCGGCAGGGCACCAGTCGTCCATCGAAGAAGAAGGCGAAGGATGGACAGGGAAGACAACCAGTGAAGGTTTTTTTCCTGCGGGTATCGAGCAGGACGAGTGGCGTCGCATGGTTGCGGCATTGAAAAGAGGAGATAAGGGGGCATTGTTCGATGCGTTGAGCTCCCTCCTTATCGGCTGCAAGATTGATCTGGTGCATACCGAACTACCTCCAACTGCGCCGGTCTATCGAATCCCAAAATAGACAGTTTCTTTATTGGGCAGCTCGCTAATCAGCGACTGCCCATTTTATTTGACTGCCGGCTTCGCCCGGTGGTATCCTGCCCGCAGAAAGGCGGGTATTCACGTGGCATTGTCAAAACGGAACGATCCTCGCAGGCGGTGGCGCAGCTTCAGGCGTCATGCATGGCTTGTCGCGCGGACGCTCGTGTATGGTTCGCTCGCGACGGAAGGCTGGTATGAGCTGTGGTCCCAGGGCTATCACTTTGCCGAAGACGACAAGGACATCGTAATCGGCGCGGTCATCACGACCCTCGGCGTCCTCTATGCGATCCTCGTCACCTGGATCCTCACGGCTGTCTATGACAAATATAAAGAGATCGTCGTCTGCGTCCTTACCCAGGACAAGGACCGGTTCCTGCTCTATCGCGACGAGCGGCTGCCCATCGTGTCGCATCTTCTCGTGGGGATCGTGTCATTCCCGCTGCTCGGGATGATCGGCCTCGTCGCCTATAAGCACGCGCTCACGGGGGCGGTCTCGGTATTCGTCGTGTCGAGCATCCTCACGATGGTCTGGTTCGTCCTGCGTCAGCTCGAGAATCCCCTGAAGACCGGCTGGTTCGCCGAACGGATTCCCGAGGAGTGGTTCGCAATCGACATCGATGAGCATTTCAAGCTGGGCAGGCATCGGAAGGACAAGGCTGCCGCGGCCTGATGCATTTTCTTTCGGGCTTCGTTCCTATGAACGGAGCCCGCTTTTTTTTTGACTTCGTCGTCGTCATCTGCCATCCTGATGGCAGCAGTTCGGGGTTCGCCCCTCAATTTGAAAGGAGTCACTATGGGTTCGCCCGTGACAAAGAAGAAGAACGTGCCGGTGTCGCTGTCCTCGCCGACATTCGTTGAAAAGATAAACGTCATCGATCTTGGCAGACGGGTGGCAGCTCCGCAGATATCCCGGACCGGGATTGCCTTGATTCTCGACGGCATCAGGGATGCGTTGTTGCCGATGGTCCGCTATCTCGATAAGCCCCTGAAGGACCTCATCGGTTTCGGCGGTTCGAAGCTCCCTGACCGGTATCGCACCCATCGGGCCATGCTGATCTATGGGCCCGAGACCCGTCCGGTATTCAGGAACCTTGCTTTGGATCGGCGGGGGATGTGGATCGTCTGCGTGAAAGATGAGGAGTCGGCGGATATCGTGCTGATCAATTCGTCGAAACTGGCAGACATTTTGGCGGAGGCGTTCGATGCAGAAGTTCCCTTCGGCGGTCCCGCGCTTTCCGAATGGAAACAGCTCGAGAAACGCATTCCGCTCATGAAGCCCCTGGTTCGCCATTCGCGCATCATCCGGTTCGTCGTGGGATGCCGCGAAACGGTGGAATGTGCCGTGAGGTCGCAGGAAGAGCGGACAAGAACCATGCGTCTGCGTCTCGCTCTTGTCGGTGATCTCGGAGCCGGGCTCGATCCGTTCGTTTCCGAGCGTGTCGAGTCGCGCTGGCCGGCCTTCTCCATTTTCGCAAAAGATTCGCATGGCACGCGCCGGCAGACGCACGATTATCTTTCGCGATCGGCCCTTGCGCCGCTTGAAGCCGTCGCCAAGAGATATTCCGCTATGCCTGCATATGGCACGTATGAGGTTTTCGACGGAAGCCACCACCCGCAGGATGTTCGTTCGCCCATTCGGTTTTTCGCTGACACCCTGGAAAGCATCCATCGCGGCCGACTGCGCGGTAAGGAGCCCGGAAATCCGAAGGCCGAGGAAATCTTCGGTTGCATGGATTGGCGCCTGCCCCTGACCGAGGACGAGATCGATGCGGTCAACACATTCCTCATGTCGATCTTCGAGTGACGACTATCGCCGTTCATTTGCCGCCTGCCCACCCGCAGGCGGCGTTTTCGTTGTGATAGACTGAAAGAAGAAACGAACGTGCACACGCAGAACGCAGAACGATGAACAGGGCCTTTGAGGAGGAGATCCGCAAGCATCTCGGCGATACCCCGATTCCACCCGGCTTGGCCGCGCTGTTCGAGGCGGTGAGCGCCGTCTATGACAAAGAGGACGAGCTGCGCGACGAAGAGGAACGGGCGATGTCGATCGTCGAGAACGCGCGCGACACGATCATCGCGGCCGATCTCACGGGGTTAATCACCTACGTGAACCGCAACGCCGAGGAATACGGCTTCAAGCGCGACGAGGTCGTCGGCAAGCGGCTGCTCGACTTCATCCCCGGCGAGTATCATCCGGGCATCATCGCCGACCTTGCGCTCCTCGCGCTCGGCAAGACGGCCGCCGGCGTGATCGAGGTGAACACGCCGAAGGGGCGCCTGTTCATGGAATATCGCAGCAGCTCGATCCACGCCGGCGGCAAGGTCGTCGGCCTGCAGACGCTGCTGCACGACATCACCGACCGGCGGCAGGTCGAGAACGAGCTTGCGAAAGAGAAGGAGCGCGTCGAGGAGCGGGTGAGCGAGCGCACGCGCGAGCTCGAATATGAGCGCGCGAAGCTCGCCGAGATCGCCGGGCACATGACGATGGGTGCGATCCTGCTCGACCGTGACGGCGCGGTCGGGTTCGTGAACGATTTCGCGCGCAACCTCCTGCGGCTCGACGACCGCAACCGCGCGGTCGAGGTCCTTGCGGCGGTGTTCGGGAACGTCCCGGTCCGCGATAACCTCGCGAAGGCCCTCAAGGGCGAATCGACGCGCGTGAAGCAGGCGGAGGCCGAGGGGCTCGTCTTCTCGCTCTCATTCGAGCCGCTTGCCCGCGACAGCGACGTGTTCGGCGCCATCGTGTGGATTTTTGACATCACGGGACAGACGATCCTCGAGCGCTCGAAGAACCAGTTCGTCGCGATCGCGTCGCACGAGATGCGCACCCCGCTCGCGCTCATCCGCGGCAATGCCGAGCTCATGCTCGAGGCGCCGGCCGTGAAGGATAATGCCGAGCTCCGCACCGAGGACGAGAGCATCGTGAAGAGCGCCGTCCGGCTGCTTGAGATCGTGAACGACTTCCTCGATATCGAGAACCTCGAGCAGGGGAAGATCGTCCTCAAGACCGAGCCGGTCGACATCGTGAAGACCCTCGCGGACACGGTGCACGAGCTTGCGCCCCTCGCCGCGAAGAAGGGGATCGCCATGATCTTCGACGAGGGACGGGCGCCCGAGCTGCCGAAGATCCCGCTTGACCGCTACCGCCTGCAGCAGATCTATACGAACCTCGTGAGCAACGCGATCCACTATACCGACCAGGGCACCATCACGGTGACCGTGAAGCACGACGGGGGCGTTGCCTCGGTCTTCGTGGCCGACACCGGCATCGGCATCATGCCTGACGACCAGAAGCGGCTGTTCAACAAGTTCGAGACGGGCGCGACCTTCGTGCGGAGCAAGGAATTCGGCAGCGGCATGGGCCTCTATATCTCGCGCATCCTGGCCCGCCTCATGGGCGGCGACCTCACGCTCGATCACAGCGATTTCGGGTCGGGCAGCACGTTCCGGTTCTCGATGCCGCTCGAACCGAAGCCGGGCCAGGCGGCGGCCGTGTGATATACTGAAGCCATGCCGAACCATGAGCCACCGGTCATCCTGCTTGTCGACGACGAGCCCGAGATGCTCACGATGTACAGGACGAAGCTCGAGCGGAGCGGGTTCGTGGTGCGCGTCGCCGCCGACGGCGCCGAAGCCGTCAAGATGGCCGCCGAGCTGAAGCCCGACCTCATCCTCATGGACATGAAGATGCCGGTGATGGACGGCGTGACCGCGCAGCAGAAGATCCGCGAGAATCCCGAAACGAACGACGTCAAAGTGGTCTATCTCACGGCCTTCAGCGATCCGATGAAGCTCGAAGCCGACATGCAGCTTGCGAAAGGCGCGGGCGCGACCGACTTCATCAAGAAAGGCATTAACCTCGACGAGCTCGTCGAGCGGGTTCGCGGCTATCTCGAGAAGCCGCCCGCGCCGGACGGCGCCGCCGCCGCAGACCATCCGCAGCAATAAAAAAAGCGTCCGACTGCAGGATCGGCGGACGCCGATTTTTTTATTCGGCGACGACGCCGATCCCTGCGAGATCTTTTTCGAACTGCGCCGCGTCGGTGAATACGAACGAACGGATGCCGACCGAACGCGCGAGCTCGACGTTCTCGGGCTTGTCGTCGGTGAAGACCGCGTCGCCTGGGCCGATGCCGAGATTGCGGAGCATGAGTTCGAACATGCGCGGGTCTTCTTTTGTCATCTTCACTTCGCTCGAGACGACGATCGGCTCGAAATGCTGTCGCAGGCCGTACTTCCCGACGATGTCCCAGAAAAGGAAATTTGGCGTGTCGGTGAGGATGGCGGTCCTGAAATGCGCCCGCAGGCGCTTTGCGAGATCGAGCGTGTCTTCGCGCAGCGTGGCGTGATCGAACCATTCCTGCCGCACCTCCGCGGGCGGCTTCGCGACGAGCGCGCCGAGGTCCTCGAAAAGCTGCTGCTCGGTGATCTCGCCCTTGTCGGCGCGGATCGTGTGCAGCCGCATCATCTCGTGATAGTCGCGGTCGGGGAAATACTTGCCGAACCAATACGGGGTGATGCGCGACACGATGACGCCGAAGAAATCGAAGATGATGGCCTTAGGCATGATGACAGTATATAATGATGAGCATGAATAAAAAAACGGTCACCCTCGTCATCCTCGTGGTCGCGGCCCTCGGTGTCGGGATCTATGCCGGGACGAAGACCTCGCCCGCTTCGCCCGCGGCATCCGGGGCGGCATTCGATCCCCGCAATGCGACCTATGTGATCGACGGCGCCCCCGTCACGCTCGCCGACGGATCGTCGTCGCAGCCCGCCGCGCCGGGATCGGCGAGCATGGTGCTCACCTCGGTGTTCGAATCGTCATCGCCGGCCGACCTTGACGGGAACGGCACGCCCGATGCCGCGGTGATCCTCGTGCGCAGCTCGGGCGGCAGCGGGACGTTCTATTATGTTGCCGCCGCCCTCGACGTGAATTCGAGCACGGTCGGGACGAACGCGGTGCTGCTCGGCGACCGCATCGCGCCGCAGACGCTCGAGATCAAGAACGGCCAGATCGTCGTGAACTATGCCGACCGCGCGCCGGGCGATCCGATGACGGCGACGCCGAGCGTGGGCGTGACGAAATATTTCGGCGTCCTGCAGACGGATTTGCAGCAAGTGAGCCCGATCGCCGGCCCGGGCGAGGCGTGCGGCGGCAACCTCGTCGACGCGCCGGTCTGCGGCAAGGGTTACCACTGCGCTCCGACGGCGCCCGCCAGGCCGGGCATCTTCGGCGACGTCGGCGGCAAGTGCGTCGCCGACTAGGCCGTCACGCGCGCCCGATGTCGCGCCGATCATAAAAAAGGCGTCCTTGAGGGGGCGCCTTTTCCTTTTCTTGAAGCCGCTCATACGGCGAGCGATGTTGATTCAAAATCTGCGGGAGGATGCGTGTGGGTTGCGAGCCGGGCCTGCACCATCGTGCTGAACTTGCTCGGCGCATAGACGACTTTGCAGTTCGCAACATATTGGTTCACGGTCTGAATCCACGCTGAAACGCCTTCCGGGGTCGCCTCGACGCCGCTTGAAACAATGCGGACCGCGGCGTGGGACGGAATACCCATGAGGGCTTCGCGGTAGTCCTTATAAGCAGCGGCATTCAGCATGCCAACCAGGGTGATGACATGCTGGCCGCCGTTCTTTTCGACATTGATCCTGAACACGGAGGACTCCTTTCGCTCCGTTCATTGAGCCATATCGCCCGGGAAAAATCAACCGGTCCGGCGGTCGGCGACGGCCTCGGCGGGGATCGCGTTCACGGGGGCGCCTACGAGAAACAGGTTGATGCGTTCGACGAGTTCCTCGAAATCGGCAAGCGTCGACGTGTGATGGAATGACAGGCGCGCGACGTCGGCGATCTGCTTGATATAGATGCGGTCTTCGGCAAGGAAGTCCACGAGCCCTTTCGGATCGGGAACGGTGAGCGAGATGATGTTGCCCTGGCGCTCGCCATGATTGATGTACGGGATGCCGTTGATCTCGAGCGCCGCCTTGAATTCGTGAAGCAGCCAATGGTTGCGCGATTCGATCGCCGTGATGGCGGTCTCATTCGTCTCGCGCAATGCCGCGTGCAGCTGCACCGCCGCCTGCATGTCGACGGTTCCCGTGAGGAACCGGTCGGCTCCCGGCTTGAGGAGATAGGCCCCGTGGGCGTCGCTGTCGATGCTGCGGATGCCGACGAACGTGTCCCGCAGCGACGGCATCGTCTCGCGGTTCACATAGAGGATGCCCCCGCCCGGACCGGCACAGAGATATTTCTGGCCGCCGGCGGCGAGGATGTCGATGCGGGTCTTCGCAAGGTCGAGTTCGCGGACGCCGAGGCCCTGCACCGCGTCGACGACGAGATAGGCGCCGTATTCGCGGCACAGGCGCGAGAGCCGGTCGAGGTCGCTCACGAAACCGTCGTAATACTGGATCCATGAGACGGCGACGGCCTTCGTGGCCGGACCGATCGCGGCGCAGAGGTCCTCGAATCCTTGGGCGTTGTCGCGCGCGGCGATCTCACGCACGACGCAGCCGTCTCGTTCGCGCTTTTCGATCCACGGCCAGAAATTCGACTTGTACTCGTTCGTCTGCACGACGATCTCGTCGCCGGGCCCGAGCGGCAGCGCGTGGCTCGCGACGTTGATCCCATAGGTCGTATTCGGGATGAAGGTGATTTCGGACGGGTCGCAATGCAGAAGCGTCGCGGCCTCGTGCGCGATGCCCTCGATCACGCACCGCCGCCGCTCGTATTCGAACAGGATCTCGGGCGACCCGTCGCGGCCATAGGCTTCGAGATACTCCCTGCCGGCCTCAAGCGCCGCTTCGGAGAGCGGCGCGACGGTTGCGT